>ERZ1370068.3478-contig-2589_pt1 | contig 35289 bp, 34 predicted proteins | sample MGYA00561227_ERZ1370068 | MGnify/ENA primary metagenome ERZ1370068 (study PRJEB38410, sample SAMEA6850437) | metagenome | study: Metagenomic assessment of the ecological functions of the soil: analysis of the soil microbiota associated with the...
TGTGTACTTCGTTCAGTTACGTATTACGGCACTCAACTGCACCACTATGATCTTTGCCCACACGACCATGAATCCGGCCACATCCCACTGTCGTGGAAAGTCCTCGTCACCGGCTACGTGCCCGAGTACCTGTACGAGCAGCGACGCATCGACCAGAGTCTCCCGTTCGCGGAACTGATGCGCCGCTCCCGCATCAACGCGGTGGCGCAGACGGCGGACAAGGACCCCGACTTCTCGCGGCGGATTCGGGTGGGGCTCCCTGAACAACAGCTTGAAAGGAGCGGATCCGATGAAGACGACTCGCCTGGATCGTGATGCTGTCCCTCGGCCTCGCGGTACGCGCCGGCGGGGCGGCCGACGCTCCGGTGGAGCCAGTGGAAGACCGTCGACGAGAAGAGCGGAGCGCCGTGGAGTCCGTCGTGGAGATCTACGACCAGGAGGGAAAGCTCTTCGGCAAGATCGCGAACCTGACCAGAGCCGACGGACGAGCAGGGCAAGCCGAAGCTCTGCACCAAGTGCACGGGCGCCGACAAGGACAAGCCCATCGTCGGGGCTCGATCATCGTCAAGGGGCTCGGCGCCGACGGCGCCCGCTGGAAGGGCGGCACGCATCCTGGACCCCGATGGACGGCAAGGTGTACAACGGCGGAGCTCTGGGTGGAAGAGGGAAGCTCAAGGTTCGCGCTTGCTACCTCGGGTTCTTCTACCGGAACACAGACGTGGGTGAAGTAGGCGTGGAGACCCCATGAAGCGCCTTCGTGCGGCTTCTCTTGCCGGCTGCTGCGTTGTCGCTGGCGGCGTGCAGCACGACTTCGACGGCGTCTTCCGGGCGCCCCAGCTCATGTTCGTGCACTGAGCGCGGAGGATCTCCAGGTCGATCCGGCCGCCGGCACGTTTCGGCTGGTGAAGGTCAGCCAGCAAACGCTGTACTTCTCGGATCGACCGCACAGCGGATCGCCTGGTCATCTCCACCATGGCCGACCATCTCAAGGAGTGGACATCCGGCGGCCGGCGAGGACAATTTTGGCGCGGACCCGCCGAACGCTGCGCTCTCCGTCTATGAACCGGGACAAGCGGACAATGCGCTCCGTGGTGGTCAAGATCCGCCGATCGAGGTTGTCGACGGCGCCGACCTCGTCTACAGCTGCAAGATCATCAAAGGCGACGTACGCGCGCGTGGCGGTGAGGCGTCCCCTGTTCATCGACTGGATCTGCGGCGCAGGCGTCGGCTGCGCGGCTGCCGTGGCGATCGGCGCGCGGGATGTCGTGGTCTACTAACTCGGGCAGGAAGAGTCGGGATGACAAGGCAGACTCCGAGTTCGGATGGCGCCGCGTCGCGATCTAAAATTCAGCGCGGTGCTCGCGCTGCTGGGCGCATCGGTCGCCGCGGGGTCTGGGCCCGGACGCCGGCGGTGGATCCGTGCGCCACGCAGATCCTCCAGCTGGACGACCGGCTACCTCGCCGGCTTGCACGGCGGTTCAGCGTGCGCACGCAGAACACGCTCGAGAGACCAGCTCTGACTCGGGACGGCGGGTGGATCGCGAGATCTCGGCCCGCGGCGCGTTGCTCGATTGCGCCGGCCCAGCAGACTGCGCGCCGGGCGAATCGGCGATGCGATCAGCCAGGCCTCTTCTACCACCGACGGCGGGCACGTTGACGCGCCTATACCCCGTCCGCGAAAGGTCTGCGCACGCGACGGAGCCTGCGCCGCGGAGGATCGAAGAGGGTCCTCGACTTTGCGCGCGAGATCGCTCCGGGAAGCATCACTCAGCCCCGCGGCCGACCTGGTCTACCGCGACGCCTATGCGCGCTGCTGATGAAGGACGTGACCTTCGCGGCGCTGGTCGGCAAGTCCGTCATGGCGGGTCAAGTGCGATCAGTGTGCTCGCTTCCAGCCGTCCAGGCAGTCGACTTTCAGGTCTGGGTTACCGACAGCGGCCCGCCCTTGCCGCAAGTATGTCGTCACCGATACGGCACCCCCCGCGCGGCTGAGCTTCACAACGGTCGTGAGCGGCGACTGGAACGTAGCTCCGGCCGCGGCCGATGCGCGTTCACCTTCGCGCCGCCCCAGGGCTAAGCGGATCACGTTCCTGCGAGCAACCCCACCAGCGGCTCGCAGGCCGCTGACACCGCCGGAGGAAGCACATGAGCACGCTACTCAAGATTTCCGTGGTGGCCACCAGCCTTCGTCGGGATGCGCATCGCCGATGCACCGCTTCTGCCCGTGCAACTGGTGCCCGAGCGTACATGCGATCGTTGGCACTTCGGCGCTGGACTGCCGTCGTCAGTGGGACCGAGGTCCACGCTGGCGGATGAGGCCCAGATCGCCCAGGCCCGAGCAGACAGGCCGTGGCTCAGCGGCGGAGCTGCTCAGCAGCGCGTGCGAGGCCCGTTCCGCCGCCGGCAGCGCCGAGACGCCGCCGCGTGCTGCGTGGGTACCGTCGTTGCCGCCCTCCTGGCGGGTTGTACATCCCCACCCGGTCGCGGCGTGGGTACCACTACCGGCGGGAACTTCTATCGCGCGGTGTTTGCAGGGAACACTCTGGTGTATGTGACGGCCGGCAACCGTAAATGACGTGGAGGACAGGCGGAGGCCACGCGATGAGGTCTCTCATTCACGGAGGTGACGCGAGCCGTATGCCGGCGACATCATCCATTCTAATCGCTGGATTGTTATCCGGCCTCAGCTGCAGGCCCCCGGCACCGCGAGACCACCAACATGAGGAAGCACTTAACCGGTGTTCACTTTCGGCTCCGGAACTTTGCAGGTCTCGGCTCGGCTGCTCTCGCAGCGCAGGTCGACCAGCGCCTGATCGAAGGCGTCCACTTCGGATCCAGCCCAGGCGCGGTACGTCGATATCGAGATGACCGAACACCGCGATCGCCATCACGAGGCGCGAACCGAGCATGTGGAATCGACTGCGTACCTTGCTGCCGTCATGCCATAGCCACGCCAGCAAGGACGCCGCCAGCGCCAATCCCAAAAGCATCACGAAGACCACGGTCGGCGGGTGCAGTTGTGCCGCCATGGTTCGGGTCGTCGCGATGTCGATCATCGCGTTCAGCGCGGGCAGCAGGGAGCATGGGCGCCGCCGGCGGCGCGCTTCCCGCCTGGACGGCCACCACCGCCTGGCGCCAGATTTCCGCTGCAATTCGTTGGCCCCTGGCCAGAGACTCTCGGACGGCTGCCAGGTCCGGAAACTTGCGGTACGTCACCGATACCGCGCATCGAGGTAGCGTCGAAAGCCCTCGCGCAGTGCGGGCTGAGCGTCAGCGAGGGAGCACGTCGAGCCGGAGGTGGGCCGACGCCGATATTGCTGGTCTCCCTCGACGATCAACTGCCGCCGCGAGTCAAATCGGGTGGTCGCTCCCGAGAAGGTGAAGGCGATGAGGATCCCCAGCACGGCGAAGACTTCGCGCCATCGACTGCCCAATGCCCTCGGTCGCGGCGCTGGAATCATCTCTTTAGCCGTATGCCGAGGCGACGGCCGACCTCCAGGAACAGCAGCATGCCCACGAACAAGCTCGAGGTGAACCAGAACACAGTGGCCCTGCGACTCGCAGCGGGTTCCTGCGCGACGGCGGAGTTGACGCGACCGGAGTCGGCTGAGTGTAACTCGTGCCGGGCACGTCCCGATCAGCAGGATCGCTTGTTGTGCGCCGATAGAGCGAACGGCACCCTCAGATCGAGGACGGCTATCATGGGCCGCGGACCGTGCATTCGGACACCGAGTGAGGCGAGATGCGGCACTGCAGGTACGCCGTGGTGATTACCGGCCACGATGCGAACGGCAAGGCGATCGTGAAGATCGACGAGGTCTCGAAGAACGTCACCTCAGGGCCGCCCGGGCGCGACGGCCTGTAACATCTGGACGACGGAGGGCTTCCCGGCCAACAACGACGGCGCCGCCGACGAGGGGCTGCGCAAGGTCGCCACGACCCTGAAGAACGGGACGATCTTCCGCGTGATCGAGTTCGCGCCCGGTCTCGCGGCGCGCAATCACCGCACGGACTCGATCGACTACATCGTGGTCATCTCGGGCGAGATCGACATGGAGCTCGACGGCTCGGTCGTGCATCTCAAGGCCGGCGACGTCATGGTGCAGCGGGGCACCATCCACAACTGGGTCAACCACGGCACGGCGCCGTGCGTGCTGGCCGGTGATTCTCATCGACGCCAAGTCGGTCGAGGTCGGCGGGAAGGTTCTGAGCGCGGCCGGGTAGGGAGACTGACGCCTTCACGGTTGTGGAAACTGATGACCCCGAGAGCAGCGGCATCGCGCCGCCTCCGCGCTCTGGGGCGAGGATGAAGCGACCAACGATCAGATGCAGGCCGCGCTGCTGATCGCCAAGAAGATGAAGTTCCGGCCCAAGACGGTGATGGGGCTCGACGACGAGCACAAGGCGCGTTACCTCGCCAGCGTGCCGGATCCGCCCGAGGATCTCGCCGCTCGCCTGCTCATGCGTGTATCACCCTCGCGCGAGCAGCGGCCGATGATGGGCGCGTTTCTCGACGCGCTCGGCATCGCGCATCGAGAACGGTCTGATCCGGGGGACGCGGGCACGCCGGATCCGGCGAAGATGGCCGCCGCCGCCGCCGCGATCGCCAGGAGTACCCGGCGCACGACGTCGCGCTCTATCTCAACACGCTCCTGTGGCAGGATCCGGCGGCATGGGGGCCGCTGCAAGGCGTGCCTGAAGTCATGGCGGAAGGAATGACTGATATGAACCGTGTATCCGTTGCTCATCGAGTTCGTGTCCGGTACCCGCATCACCCGCGAGCCGGAGGTCGTGTCGAAGCTGCCGATCTTGCAGAACGGTCCCCCTGGAACGTCTGTGGTCTTCCGAGACGGAGCCGAGGTGCCCCTGCCGACCGATCAGATCGTCTTCGCCGAGGACGGCGGCGGCGCCGCCCATGTCGGCTTCGGCGGAATGAGCTTCGACGGAATGGAAGGCGGCCAGCTGGTCTTCCTCCGGGTTCGCGATCTCCAGCCCGAGGCGCTGCTGTCTCCCCAGCGGGGTCGAAGGATGACGCTCGGAGCCACGCATGGTCGCCTCCATTGCGGTTGACGGGCGAGTCGTGCTGGCCACAGTGACGGCTCGGCGCTCGGCGATCGAGCGCGGTCAACACTGTTCAGCGGAGTCCTTTGTTCGCGGGTTGATCAGATACTTCTCGACCGGTGGCTTGCTTGCTGTAGACGGCGATCTCCTCGAGCCGCAGCGCCTCGGCGAGAGAGACTTCCTTCGTGTACGTGCTCGCGAACGTGGTCTTGATCTCGGCCGCGACCCTCTCGCGTAGCTTCTGGGCGGCCTCGAATCCAATTTTCTGCAGGAAGGCGGTGAGCAGCCAGCCGCCGATGCCCCAGGCCATGCCGAAGGCGCGATTGAACTCGGTCGGCCCGCGGTCCAGTCCGCCGTAGATGTAGACCTGCTTGTGCGTCGTGGATCCATAGCGGCTGTATTCCTTCGCCGTCTTGTTCGCGCGCGATCTCCATGGCGGTGAGTATCTGTCCCGCCAGTCTTCCGCCGCCGATCGCATCGAAGGCCACCGTCGCGCCGGATGGCGGTGAGCGCCTCGGTCAGGTCGTCCATGAAGGTTGGCGAGCTCGAGTTGCACACGTAGGTGGCGCCGAGCTTCTTCAGGAGGTCGACGTGCTCGGGCTTGCGCACGATGTTCACCAGGCCGACGCTTGTCCTTGATGCAGATCTTGTTGAGCATCTGCCCGAGATTGGAGGCCGCCGCCGTGTGCACGAGCGCCTTGTGACCCTCCGCGCGCATGGTCTCGACCATCCCGAGCGCGGTGAGCGGATTGACGAAGCAGTCGGCGCCCTCGGCCGGCGTGGTGCCCGGCGGCAACACCAGGCACTGCACGGCCTTGATGCAGCGGTACTGCGCGTACATCGCGCCACCGAGGATCGCGACGGTCTTCCCCATCAGCGCTTGCGCTGCCGGAGACGCACCCGCCTGGACGACCACGCCGGCCGCTTCGTTGCCGACTGGCAGCGACTGCTCCAGACGGCCCGCCAGCGCCTTCATCACCGCCGGCGCGATGCTCGCCGTCACCACGGGGTTGTCAGCCGTGCCGGATGCCTTGGCGCGTGCTCATGTCGGCTCCGCCGAACAGGAGTCCCTGGTCGGAGGGGTTGATGGGGGAGGCGTCGATGCGTACGACGACCTCCTCCGGCTTTGGCTCAGGCGTGGGGACGCTGGCGAGCGATATTTCGACGATGCCGTCCTTCTTCACCGTCGACCGAAGCTGAAGTCCCATGCGCGTGCTGGCGTCTGCCATATGTCGTCTCCGTTCTCCGGCAGTTCACCGAGAAAGCTGCCATTCAACGCCGCTTCGCTCCCTTCCGGCCGGGCCGGTAGCCGATCGTCGGCTGCGTCCCCGCGTCCTCGGCGTGGACGTGGGTCGCCTCCGTGGCTTCCTGGCGCTTCGCGGCGAGCGCCTCGGGCGGGGGCGTGGCGGGAATGAGGCAGTGCTTCGCGCTGCCGATGAGGTCGCGCCGGCCGGCGTCCACGAGCGCCTTGTGGACGACGAACCAGTTGCGGGGCTCGAAGAACTGCATCAGGCGCGCTGCGTCTGCCGGTCGCGCAGCTTCTTGACGGTGTCGACGGGCGCCATGGTCAGCGGGTCGATCCCGGTGTGGTAGATGCAGGTCGCGATGTCCATCGGCGCCGGGATGAAGTCCTGCACCTGCCGCGGCCGGTAGCCGTGCTTCTTCAGGAAGACGGCCAGCTCGATCATGTCCTCCACGCGAGAGCCGGGATGGCTCGCGATGAAGTAGGGAACGAGGTATTGCTCCTTTGCCCGCCCGCTCGCTCGCGCCGCGGAACTTGCCCGGCGAACGTCTCGAACTCGCGGTGGCTCGGCTTCTTCATCAGCGCGAGGACACGGTCGGACTGATGCTCGGGCGCTACCTTTAAATGGCCGCCGACGTGATGGGTCGCCAGCTCGTCGACGTACGCGTCGTCGAGGTTGGCGAGGTCCATGCGGATGCCCGAGGCGATGTGGACGCGCTTCACGCCGGGGACGGCGCGGGCGCCGCGCATCAGCTCGATCGTCGGGGCGTGGCTCGTCCCGAGCAGCTTGCAGATCGTCGGATGGATGCACGAGAGGCGCTTGCACACGGCCTCGACCTCGGGCCGGGTACAGCGCATCTGGTACATGTTCGCGGTGGGGCCGCCGAGGTCGCTGATCGTGCCCTTGAAGGCGGGGTCGGCGGCGATCGTCTTCACCTCGGCGAGGACCGAGCGGGGGCTCCGGCTCTGGATGACGCGGCCCTCGTGCATCGTGATGGAGCAGAAGGTGCAGCCTCCGAAGCAGCCCCGCATGATCTGCACGGAGTCCTTGATCATCGTGTGGGCGGGAATGGGCTCCGCGTAGCGCGGGTGCGGCCGCCGCGTGTACGGCAGGTCGTAGATCGCGTCCATCTCCGCCTCGCCGATCGGCAGGCACGGCGGGTTGAGCACGAGCGTGCGGTCGCCGTGGGCCTGCGTCAGCCGCTTGGCGTTGAACGGGTTCGTCTCGTGATGGAACGCGCGGGTCATCCGCGCGAAGGCCATCGGGTCGCGCGTCACGTCCTCCAGGGACGGCAGCGCGAGCGTCTCGCCGGGCCAGACCGGCAACGCCTCCTGGCGCCGAGCAGGTACGCCACGCCGCGCAGGTCGCGCAGCGCCGTCACCGGCTGTCCGGCGGCGAGCCGTCGCGCGATGGCGACGATCGTCGCCTCGCCCTTGCCGAACGCGAGCAGATCCGCCTTGCTCGCCGCCAGCATCGACGGCCGCACCTGCTCCGACCAGTAGTCGAAGTGCGCGATGCGCCGGAGCGAGGCCTCGATGCCGCCGATCACCACGGGCACGCCCGGGAACGCCTCGCGGCACCGTTGCGCGTACGCGGGCGTCGGACGATCCGGACGCAGCCCGATCTTCCCGCCCGGCGAGTACGCGTCGTCGTTGCGGCGCTTCTTGTTCGCCGTGTAGTGGTTGATCATCGAGTCCATGTTGCCGGCCGAGACGGCGTAGAAGAGCCGGGGCCGCCCGAGCGCGCGCCACGCCGCGGCGCTCCGCCAGTCGGGCTGGGGCAGGATGGCGACACGGAATCCGTGCGACTCGAGCACGCGCGAGAGCACCGCCATCGCGAAGGAGGGATGGTCCACGTAGGCGTCGCCCGTCACGAACACGACGTCGGGCGCGTCCCAGCCACGCGCGCGGATCTCGTCCGCCGTCGTCGGCAGCCAGAGTCCGGGGTTGAGGCTCACGCGATCATTCTACGCGCGAGCAGGGTGGCTGGGTCGGTGTCGCTGGGTGAGGGTAGGGGGCCTGTCGGCCCCCCAACCGTTCAGCTGATCAGGCCGTAGAACCTCCCGGCGTTCTCGCAGGTCATCTTCTGCGTGACGTCGTCCGGCAGGTGCTTGAACTGCTCGGAGATGTACTTGGCCGACTCGGGCCACACGCCGTCCGGGTGCGGATAGTCCGAGCCCCACATCAGCGTCTCGACGCCCATCTCGTCGATCAGCTTGGTGCCGACGCGGTCGTACTGGAAGGTCGCCTTGCACTGGCGGCGCCAGTACTCGCTCGGCTTCAGCTTCAGCGGCAGATCCTTGTACTGGTCCTCGTACTCGAAGTCCATGCGGTCGAGGACGTACGGGATCCAGCCGATGCCGCTCTCGCCGAACGCGATCCTCAGATTCGGATAGCGCTCGAACACCGCCACGCCCATCAGCGCGGTCAGGATGTTCCCGAGCGTCATCTGGAACAGGCAGAGGCTGCTGAACATCAGCGCGCGCTGCGTGAGCCCCGTGTACTGCTCGCGGAGCTTCGGCGAGACCGACGGGAATGTGTGGAAGTGCAGCGGGATGCTGCACCTCGTTGATCGCCTGCCAGAGCGGCTCCCACATCGGATGCCACATGGGCTCCATGTCCCACGAGCACGACAGCTCGATGCCCTTGAAGCCGAGCTTGGCGACCCGATGAACCTCGGCGACGGCGGCGTCGATGTCGCCGTAGGGGAGGCAGGCGAGACCGATGTGCCGGTCGGGATAGTGGCTGCAGAACTGGTTCATCCACGTGTTGTAGATGCGCAGCATCTCGTTGGACGCCTCGCGGTCGTTCAGCTTGGCTGCCGCCGCGAGAATGCCGTAGATGACCTCGGCGTCGACGCCGTCGCGGTCCATCTCCTTGACGCGCAGGTGCGGATCACCCGGCCGGCGCATGCCCTTCTTGCCGTCCTCGTACAGACCGGTCGTCGCCATCATGTCGACGCGCGAGCTGCTTGCCCGGCACGTACTTCGTGCCCGAGCGCGCCGACGCCGCCCGCCAGGCCGAAGATCGGCGCCGTTGTTGGCGACCCACCGCCGCCCGTCCGGTCCGTCGGCGACGTACGGCATGCGGTCCTTCAGCTCGCGCGGCGCTTCCGAGACGAACAGGTCCGGCGGGAGCCAGATCAGATCGAGGTGACAGTCAGCCGAGATTCGGTTGTAGTCGCATGGCTCGCCTCCGGTTTGGCTTGCACTGCCCAGGCGCTGCGCGTCGTCCTGCGCCGACGGTATCGCTCTTGGCCTCCGAAGGTCAAGCTGGCGAGCGCGCCTATCGCCCGCCGACGAGCGGGAGCCCCTCCTGCTGGCGCACCTCGTTGAGGACCTCGAGGACGCGGGTGTGAAGCCCCGGGTACTCGATGCCAGAACTCCTTGGCCAGGCGGCTCCAGTCCACCAGGTAGTTTCCGGATTCCTCACGGCCGCCCTCGTTGGCGAAGGTGATCCGCGCGTCCGGGATGAACCCGCGCACGATGTCCGCCAGCTCGCCGAGGCTCACCGGGATGCCGCCCGAGTTGTAGAGGCTGTGGCGGGGCGCGTCGGCCAGGAGCACGCGGGCGAAGACCTCGGCGATGTCCTCGACGTGGATCAGGAGGCGCATCATGCCCCTTGTTCGGCAGGTGCACCGGACGGCCCCGCGCGGCGTCGACCATGATCTGCACGTGGTCGACCGAGCCGCGGACCTTGTCGCGGCCGGTGACGTTGGCCGGACGCACGCCGACGATCGACATGCCGTAGTTCTTGATGTACTTCTTGGCCTGGAACTCGTTGAAGATCTTGTGCATCGCGTACTGGCTCGTGCCGTGCACCGGATCGTCCTCGTTCACCAGCCGGTCGCCGAAGTGGCTCTGCTGGCCGCTCACCGCGATCGAGCTCGCGTAGACGACGCGCTTGACGCCGGCCAGGCGCGCCGGCCTCGAAGCAGTTGTCCATGCCGAGGATGTCGAGCCGCATGACCTGGTGCGGGTTGCCCTCGCCGGCCCCGAGCCCGTAGGCGAGGTTGATGAGGCGCTCCGGCTTGACGTCGAGCACCGTGCGCATCACGTCCTCGAACTGCGTGACGTCGCCCCGGACCACCGGGGCGCCGATCGGCACGCCGCGCGAACGTCGCCGCGCCGGGGTTCAGGTCCATGCCGACGACCGATTCCCCGCGCGCGACCAGCGCTTCCTGATGAGCCGGGGGCCGATGAATGCCGCGTGTGCCGCCGATCCACGAGACAGATGACCGTGAGCCTCCTCCGCGGCCGGATGGCCCAGCTGGGCCCACCGCAGGTGGACGGAGCAGGCGTCTCGACCCAGTCGAGCGTATGATCTGCGGAACTGCGTTTCGTCCGGAGGCGCGCTTCTCCATGACTGGATGAGGCAAGTCGAAGAAGATCCGTCCGGTCTTCACGGCACGCTTGTCCGCCAATCTCAGAAAGCGGTAGCCCTTCCCGTCGAGGAGCTCTCGTCGGGTGTTCGGTCCAGGATTCGTGCGGCGATCTGGTGCGCGGCAATTCGGCCATGCGCCTCGGCGAATACTCGGCCTTCGGCAATGCCAATCCGACGTCCGGCTTGTAGCGACCCGGCAATGGAACGAACGTGACGTCAGCCCAGCGGCATGGACGCTGCTTGCCTCGGCTGGCTGTTTCACCTGCATGGTCTTCGGATCAGCCGGAACCAGCTGGCTGATTGATCAGGTTGGGCGTCGCGCACTACGCTTCGGCGCGACGTGCGGCGGAATCGCAATCAGCGGGTCGTAGCGCGCCTACGCTGCCGCCCTCGAATACGAGGCGCTGAGCGGCGCCGTCGATCGAGCGAGGAGCCGTTGCGGAAAGAACGCGATTTCACGCTGCGCCAGCTCGTTCTTGATGTATTGGCCCATCTCCACGACCCGCCGTTGCCATCGGCGCGCCTTCAATCGATGGATTGCAAGGCGCCCCTTGCCACCAGCCCACGGCGCCGGAATGCCTCGTGCAGCAGCGCATGAGCCGCCTCGTACGGCGCAGGGCGGACACTTGAACGGTGCCTTGGGAATCACGATCGCGACGTCGCCTCGGAAAACTGATCGAGCTTGGTCTTCAAGCGCTGCGCGCCATCGACCGTGTAGAAGGTGTGCGGCGACCTCGGCCAGGCCCGGCACGGCGGCCGGGTTGAGGTCTGCGCCCAGCGCGATCACGAGAAAGTCCCATTTCAGCGACGCCGTGCCCGTAGAGCACTGTGCGATCGGACAGCGTGATGCTCTGGGCTTTCGCCTCGACAAGTCGGATGCCCGGCGAGAGCAGGTACTGCCGTCTCGTGCGAGATCTGTTCGTGACGTGCGCTCCCCGAGCATGATCGCATCTGCCGGCCCCGACGTGAAAGCGCGCGGACTCGTCGACGACCGTGATCGCGTGCTCGTGCGGGCAGCAGCCGGCGCGGCGAGTTCGCATTCCGCGGCGATACTTCGCCGAAACCCGCGCCAGGAATCACCGTGGTCTTGGCGCTCATTGCGGCTCCTGAGTAGCGTGTCTGTGGCCCAGCGTGCCGCCAGCCTCCTGAGGCCCCGTGCGGTCAGTCCTGGCTGCGTGGACTGCCAGGCGACCATTCGCCAGTCAGCGCCGGCCTTCGCGTAGACGGCGAGGTACCGGACCGTGAAGCGATTCTCCTTGCCGTCGCGCTCGACGTGCATGTCCGACACGCCGTTGACGATACCGACACCGCCGTGAATGCGCACGCGCCGGTCGCGCGGCGCGATGCCCCGGTAGTGCGGCTTGCCGGCGCGCAGGTTCGCGATGTGCTCGGCCTTCGACTCCTGCCGGGCGGTGGAGTGCACGTACGATCAGGTCGTCCGCCAGCGCGGCGTCGAGCCCGGCCCAGTCGCCCTTGCGCATCGCCTCGAAGCGTCGGTCGTCGGCGCGAAGAACCTCGGCCTCGACCCCGGTCAGCTGCGTCGTCACGGTCGCCATGGAAGCCTCCTTGTCTGGGTGCGGCTACGCTCCCGCAGTGACCGGCGTGGCTCGGGCGCCAGCGCGGTACGCGGGGATGACGTGCTTGCCGAACATCTCGATGGAGCGAGCGCGCGCTCGTGCGGGATGGTCTCCGTCTGCATGATCAGGATGACCTGATCGACGCCGGCCTCCTCGTACAGACTGCACGCCGCGGATGCAGCTGTCCGGGTCGCCGGCGATGATGATGCCGCGGTCGCACAGGGTGTCGGCGATCCATCTGGCCGAACGCCGCGCGCGGCGCCCGGGCCGCTGTCGAGCGAGATGCCGACCTGCGCGGCCTGCTCCTTGTGCGCGTCGTCGGACTGCCGGAGCCATCGGCCGAAGTCGGCCTTCAGGTGGTCGGGCACGCCGCCCCACGACTCGAGCAGCTGCTCGTAGGCGTTCACGCGGTCGCGGATGTACGGCTTGTCGGGGCCGAAGAACGTCTTGAGCGACAGGGCCGCCAGCGTCGCGCGCCTCGCGGTTGTTCGTCGCCGCAGAAGGCGTGGACGTTGTTGCCCCAGTACTCGTTGGTCGACGGCGCCGACCGGCGTCGTGCGCGCTGACGCGCGCCCGGTAGCGCTTGACGTGCTCGGCCAGGATGTTCGTGGCGAACGTCGCCGACGACAGCACGCCGATGCCCTTCTCGGCCGCCACGTCGTAGCTCTCGGTCTGCGTGCAGGCCAGGTACATGGGCGGGTGCGGCTTCTGGAAGGGCTTGGGCAGCACGTGGCGCGTGGGCACGTTCCAGAACTTGCCCGTCCCAGGAGAACTCGTCCGACTGCCAGATGCGCGGGATCATCGTGATCGACTCTTCCCACATCGCGCGCGTGTTCCGCGGGTCGATGCCCTGCCCGATCTGCTCGTAGGCGTTGGAGCGTCCGGTCCCGAACTCGAGCCGGCCGTCGGTCAGCTGGTCCAGCATGGCCGCGCGCTCGGCCGCGCGAACGGGGTGGTGAGCGGGAAGGATGCAGACGCCGAAGCCGATCCGGATCCGCCGGGTCATCTGGCTCAGCGCGCCCAGCAGCACCTCGGGGCACGGCGAGCCCGAGAACCCGGTGAGGAAGTGATGCTCCACGAACCACAGGTTGTCGAAGCCGACCCGGTCGGCCAGCACGCACTGCTCGAGCGTCTCCTTGTAGAGCTTGTTCCAGTCGATGTCGGTTCCGCCTGAACGGTCGCTGCGCTTCGTAGAGCAGGCCGAATTTCATGGTCGAATCTCCCGGGGCGCTCGTATTGAGAGCGCCGCAATGCTATCACGGACGCCGCGCCCCTTGTCTTGACGTCCGCGTCGTCGGCGGCTAGTGTCGGACGCCATGGAGGAGCGCCTCCTCGACATCGAGACGCCGTCGGGCTGGATGCCGACGTTCGTGACGCACCCCGAGCAGGACGGGCCGTTTCCGCCCGTCATCATCTACATGGACATCTGGGGAGTGCGCGAGGAGCTGTTCGAGATCGCGCGCCGCGTCGGGACCGTCGGCTACTACTGCATGGTTCCGGATTTCTACTATCGCCAGGGCCGGGTGCGCCATGAATTCCGCGACGCGCAGAACCGGATGATCTCGCTGCACGCGCTCGACGAGGAGCGCCGGCAGCGGGTCGTCGCGCCGGGCCGGCGGCTGTCCAATCAGATGGTCGTCGACGACACCGGCGCCATCCTGGATTTCGTGGGGCGAGGCGAGCCGGTGCGCCCGGGCGACGTCGGGGCCATCGGCTACTGCATGGGGGGCCGGCACGTCCTGTGCGCGGCCGGCCACTTTCCGGAACGCGTCACCGCGTCGGCGAGCCTGCACGGCACCAGCCTCGATCAGCGACGCGCCGGACTCGCCGCATCGGCTGGTCAAGGAGTTCCGGGGCGAGCTCTATTGCGGCTTCGCCGAGACGGACCCCTACGCGCCGCTGTCGATGGTGAAGGAGCTCGAGGCTCTCCTGCGCCCGTGCCCGGTCGATTACCGCTACGCGATCCACGAAGGTGCCCAGCACGGCTATGCGCTGCCGAACCGCGACATCTTCGACCCGCACGGGGCGGCGCGCGACTGGGAGCAGATCTTCGCGATGTTTCATCGGCAGATTCCGGCCTACCGCGGGTAGCGACGAGCGAGCCGCGGGCGGAGGCCCCGCCGTCGAGAGGAGCGTGTGCCATGAGACTGGATCGAGGCGAACGGCGCGAGCCTGCGCTACGACCTGAGCGGCGGCGGCCCGAGACCGTCGTGCTGGTCCACGAGGTCGGCGGCTGCGTCGAGGCTGGGACGATGCGCTGGCCGCGTTCCAGCGCCACTTCCGCGTCCTGCGTTACGACCAGCGGGGCTTCGGGATGTCGGAGAAGACGCGGGCCATCACGATGGACGGCGTGGTGGCGGATCTGGTGGCGCTGCTCGACGTGCTCGGGATCGCGGGGCCGGTGCATCTGGCCGGGTGCGCGATGGGCGCCGCCATCTCGCTCGCGTTCGCGGGACGCCATCCGCAGCGTGCCCGGAGGATCGTGGCGGCCAGCCCGGCGACGTGGGCTAACGCCGACCCCGCGGCTGCCCGCAAGCGCATCGAGGAGACCGAGCGCGGCGGGGTGCGCGCCGTCGAGCCGGCGAGCCTGAGCGCCTCGTACCCGGAGAGCATGCGGGTCCTGGACCGTGCCCGGTTCGAGCGCTTCCGCCGGCGCTGGCTCGGCAACGACCCCGAGGCGATGGCGGCCATCCTGCGAATGTCGACGAATCCGGCCTTCGACCTGAGCGCGGACCTGGCGCGGATCACCGCGCCCACGCTGGTGATCGGCTGTACCGACGACGGCATCCGGACCCCGGCGATGGTGGCGAAGGTCGTCGCGCAGATCCCGGCGCGAAATACGTCGAGGCGAAGTCGGGCCACTTCATGGTCGTGGAGACTCCGGAGCTGTTCGTCGAGCTGGCGGTGCCGTTCCTGACGGCCGCGTAGAGCGGGTGCTAGAGTAGCCGACATGTCGTCGCTCGCGCCCGCCGGGGCCATCGACTACAAGACGCTCGTGCAGGACGATCGCATCCACGCCACGCTCTACACCGATCCGCGCATCTTCGACGACGAGATGGAGCGGATCTTCCGCCGGGGACTGGGTCTTCGTCGGGCCACGACAGCGAGATCCCGGGCGCGGGCGACTTCGTCACCGCGTCGCGTCGGGACCGAGCCGGTCATCATGGTGCGCGGCAAGGACGGCGGCGTCTCCGTGCTCGTGAACCGCTGCATGCACCGGGGCACCATGGTGTGCGCGGCCGACCGCGGCAGCGCTCGGACGTTCACCTGTCCCTATCACGGCTGGACCTACGACATTTCCGGCGAACTACTCGGCGTGCCGTACCCCGGCGGCTACGCGGCGTTCGACAAGAGCGCTCACGGGCTGACCCGCGCGCCGCGCCTGTCGAGCTACCGCGGTTTCGTGTTCGCCAGCCTGAGCCCGACGGGCGTTTCGCTCGCCGAGCATCTCGGCCCCGCCACGCGGCTGATCGATCGCTCCTGCGATCTCTCGCCGGCCGGAGAGATCGAGCTCACCGCCGGCTGGGTGAAGCATCGCTGCGCCGCCAACTGGAAGGCGCTGCCCGAGAACGACAGCGACGGCTACCACCTGGGCTTCGTCCATCGCGCGCTGTTCAGCACCGTGCGCTCGCAGTACCAGCGGGTCGTGGGCGACGAGAGGCGATCAAGGCGGTCGTGCGCGACTGGGGCAACGGGCCACATCGAGATCGACTGGTCGCCCGGCTACCAGGCGCCCTTCCGAGTGGCTCGGGGGCGTCGCCGGATCGGCGGTCGCCGACTTCGTCGCGGCGCTGGAGCGGCGGGACGGCGCGGACACGACACGCCGGCGGATCCTCGAAGGACCGGCGCACGCGCTCATCTTCCCCAACCTGTTCCTCGGCGAGACCAACGTCGCGATCGTCGCAGCCGGTGAGCGTCGAGGAGTGCGTGCACTGGCACACGCCGATGTTTCTCAAGGGCGTGCCGGAGTTCAACGAGCCGCCTGCTCCGGATGGCCGAGGCCGGGCATGGGCCCGGCGTCGTTTCTGATGCCGGAGGACCTGACCGTGGCGGCGCCGCAACCAGCTCGGGCTTGCACGCGCGCACTGTCGGCGTGGCTGCGAGCTCGGCCGCGGCCTGAACCGCGAGCGCGTCGACGCCGACGGGCGCACCGTCTCCCACGTCACCGACGAGACGACGAATCGCGCGCTTCTGGCGCCACTACCGGACGGTGATGACGGAGGCGTAGTCGGCGTCACCGCTCCGATGGTCTCCGACGCCGAGTACCGGGCCGTGGTCGACTTCCTCTACCGGAAGCGCGTCTGGCCGACGAGGCCCGCTACGCCGAGTGGCTCGCGCTCTGGACCGACGACGGTGTCTACTGGGTTCCGGCGACCACGGATCCCGACCGCCGACCCGCGACAAGCACCTCTCGCACATCTACGACAACCGCGGCCGGCTCGAGACGCGGATCAAGCTCTTGCAGACGGGCCATCGCTACAGTCAGGAGCCCGCGTCGCTCATGAGACGGCTCGTGTCGAACATCGAGGTGCAGGCCGCCGCCGACGGTGAGCTCGTCGCCGAGTCGAACTTCGTCCTGGCGGAGCTGGCGATCCAGGCCAAGCGCGAGATGCACTGGTGGGTCGGGCGCACGACCCATCGCCTGCGCCGTGTCGGCGGCGAGCTGAAGATGTGCCGCAAGAAGGTCGTGCTGGTGAACGCGGCCGAGCCGCTGCCGAACCTGTCGTTCTTGATCTAGCCCGGCGCTTCTCGGATTCCCACGCCAGCCCGAGGCCAAGTGCCATCAGACCTTGGTCCCGAGACGGGTGAAGGCCGCTCTCCCGATGAACCAGCCCCGGCCAGAAGATGGTACATTTGCGGTGCAGCCCGCGTTCCAGCCACACTCCCGACGGAGAGGAGACGATGACATGTCAGTGACGACGAATGCATTGCAGCTTCTGACCGCCGATGAGGTCGTCGCGCAGGCTGCGGGCGCTCCGGACCCGGCAGCCGGTCAAGTACTGGGCGTTCTACTCGAGCCAGCTCGGCGGGATCGTCACCGATCCCGCGCTGATGATTCTCCCGTTCGATGACCACATGGTTCACCGGGGGCACGGGATCTTCGACACGGCCGCGATCGAGGCCGGCAAGATCTACGACCTCGAGGCGCACCTCGATCGGTTCATCCGCTCCGCTGGAAACTCGAAGCTCCGGCTTCCGTCCCGGACGAGATGCGGGACATCATCGTGCGGACCACCGCCGCGAGCGGGCGGCGGGAAGGCTCGATCCGCTACTGGGCTTCGTCGGGGCCGGGGAGCCTCGGCCTCGCCCCGGCCGCCGGCGCCGAGCCCGGATTCTTCGTCATGATCTCGGCCGGCCTCGCCTATCCCGACACCTGGTACACGCAGGGGCTGCGGGTCATGACGACGACCTATCCGATCAAGCCGCCCCTCTACGCGGTCACCAAGAGCGTCACCTACCTGCCCAACGTGCTCATGCAGATGGAGGCGCAGGAGCACGGTCTGGACAACGGCGTCTTCATCGACGAGGCCGGGAACGTGGGCGAAAGCTCGAACATGAACGTCGCGTTCGTCAGCCCCGACGGGACGCTCCGGCACCCGAAGTTCGACCATATCCTGTCCGGCTGCACGTCGCTGCGCCTGCTCGAGCTGCGCGCCGGCGCTGCAGGCCCGGAGCCTCATCAAGGGCATCCAGGTCCGTGACATTCCGGTGGCCGAGGCGCGCGCGGCGCGCGAGATGCTGCTGATCGGCAGCTCGGTCAAGGTCGCGCCCATCGTCGAGTGGGACGGCAAGCCCATCGGCGACGGCAAGCCCGGCCCCGTCGCCCGCGCGCTCCGCGATCTGCTGACCGAGGACATGCGCTCCGGCCGGGACGCGCCTGACCGAGGTGCCCTACTGACGGCGACGGACGTCCGCGGCCAGGAGGCCGAGCGGCGACCAGCACGACGGCCACGGCGCTCAGCGTCAGCGATAGCTCGACGCCGATCAGCGCGCCCAGGACGCCGACCGTCAGCCCGCTGCCGGCCCGCAGCCCCATCATCGACGTGTTGAAGAGCCCCACGACGCGGCCGCGCAGGTTGGGCGGCGCCAGGATCTGCACGACCGCCTGCGCCATCGACGTGAAGGCGATGTTGAAGATGCCGGCCAGCACCAGGAGCGCCACCGCCGCCGCGTAGCCGTGCGCGAACGGGAAGATCGCCATCACCGCGCCCCAGATGCGCCGCGCACACGATCGCGCCGCGCACGCCGCCCTGCAGGACCGCGACGCTTTCAGGATGACCGCGCCGATCACGCGCGCCGGCCGCGTTGGCGCCGAACAGCACGCTGTACCAGACGTCGGCCTCCTCGGAGCCGTGATGGTGCGCGTACTCGGGCATCTGGGCCTGGAACGCGGTGCCGACGAAGAACGACGTCGCGCCGGCCAGCACGATCATCCGGATGATGCGCGGCTCGGAGCGCACCTCGGCCAGGAGCCGCCCGGCCTCGGCGAGGCCGAGGCGCGACGCTGGCCGCGCGCTCACCGCCTCCGCTCACGATGCCCGGTGTACGGCATGCGGAACAGGTAGAGGGTGAGCGGCACGTACAGGAGCACGTTGACGAGCAGCGCCACGCCCGGTCCCAGCGCCGAGCATGAGCCGCCGCCGACGGCCGGGCCCGACCAGCATGGAGAAGTAGCGGCTGATCGCGTTGAGACGGATCGCGCTCGGCAGATGCTCGGCGCCCACGATGTCGTGGACGATGAGCTGGATGGACGGCGACGCGATGACGCCGGCCAGGCCGTGGGCCATCAGGAGCGCGGCCGCGTGCCACGCCCGCAGCGTGCCGGTCAGGAACAGGGCGCCCCAGCGCGAGCGACACGAGCATCAGCGAGCCCTGCGACACCTGGATGAGCCGGCGGCAGTCGAAGCGATCGGCGAGGGCGCCCGTGTACACCGGAGAGCACCAGGAACGGGACCCAGTGGCTGATGACGGCGAAGCCGCCGAGGCGTCGGCGAGTGGAACGACTCGAAGATGACCCAGTAGCTGGCGACGTGCTCGATGCTCTCGGCGGTCATGCCGACGAGCGCCAGCAGGAAGTAGTTCCGGTAGTCGCGGTGGTAGAGCGCCCCGAACTTCGTGGCCGCCGCCGGCGCGGCCTCCGGAGGCTCATCGCCCGCTGGTCGCTCACCTCGAGCACGATCTTGCCGGTCTGCGCGTCGCTCAGCATGTACCGGTGCGCGTCGGCCAGCCGCTCGAACGGGAAGGTGCGGTCCAGCACGGGCTTGAGGGCGCCCGCGGCGACGGCGCCGAGCAGGTGCGCCGCGAACCGCTCGCTGCACGCCAGCGACTCCTCCGGCGTGCGCGTGCGGAAGGTGACGCCGATGATGCTGGCGCGCTTGCGGGCGATCTCGTCGAGATCGCAGTCGCCGACCCGTCCGGCGTTGCGGCCCACGCTCACCAGCCGCGCCTTGAGCGCGAGCACCTGGATGTTGTCGGCCAGCATCGGGCCGCCGACGTGGTCGATGATGACGTCGACGCCGCTTGCCCGACGGTTGCGCGCATCACGGCATCGACCCACTTGCCGGCGTCGCGCGTGTCGACGACCTCGTGCGCGCCGAGGGCGCGCAGCGCAGCGGCCTTCGCCGGGGTCCGCGTGGTCGCCAGCACGGGGTTCAGCGCCGATGTGCCGCGCGATCTGGATCGCGGCGCGTGCCGACGCCCGAGGGCCCGGCGGTGACCATCACGGACTCACCAGGCCTGGCGGCCGCGTTGGTCACCAGCGCGTCGTGGGCGGTGACGAAGACGTTGGGAATGGCCGCGGCCTCGGCCCACGACATGCCGTCGGGAATCCGCATGAGGGCTCGCGTCGACGCGGCGACGAAATGCGCGTAGCTTCCGACCGAGCGGCCGCATGACGCGATCGCCCGCGTTCCAGCCGCTCACGCCTTCACCGAGGCGCGGCGATCTCGCCCGCGAACTCGGTGCCGGCTCCGCGCCGGGCGGCCGCCGCGCCCGAGCGCAGCGCTGCGCCGCGGATGAGCTCGCCGCGATTCGTGCCGGCGGCGCGGACTGGCGACGACGACCTGGCCCGGCCCGGCGGCCGGGACGCGGACTCTCGCGCAGCTCGAACACCGCGCCTTCAGGCGCCGGGAACGGCGAACCACGCCTTTCATCGGTCTGGGTCATCGCGCTGCGGGCGCCTCCGACGCCGGGACGAGCTGGAAGAGCGGCATGCGCGCCTTGATCTGCTCGTCCCAGCCCCGGGCGCGCACGTCCATCATCAGCCCGTCTGGGCCCTTGTACTTGCGGTTGACCTTGGTGCTGCCCGGGCACTCCGTGCAGCTGCGCCGCCTCGAGCGTGGCGCACGTCTGCTCGACGTCGTCGACGTAGAAGCCGATGTGATGGATGCCCTTGACGGTGGACGGGCCGTCGCCCAGGTTGGGCGTGTCCTCGCCGCCGTACCTGAGGATCGCGAAGTAGATGTAGCCGTCGCTCAGCCACACGCCCTCGGCGCCCGCTGTCGGCCGGCGTCCGGCGCAGCTCCGTCAGGCCGAAGACGTTCTTGTAGAACTCGGCGGTCTTCGCGGGATCGTCGGTCGACAGCGCGATGTGCTTGATCCTCGCCATGGCGCCTTCCTTTCTCGTGAGCGGCGCGAGTGACCGAGCGGCGCCGATCAGCGGAGCGCGGGGTCGTCGGCCTTGACGATGAAGTGCTTCTGGGCGGTCGGCATGTCGACCTCGATCGGCTTCGGGTTCATCGAGGCGCAGCCGAACAGCAGGAGGACGACACCGAGTGACGCGTACCGGAACACCGCCATGACTTCCTCCTGCCGCGCGAAAGGTGAACGGCAGGATAAGAGCGACGGCGCTTTCTGTCAAGGGAGCGCGGTGTTCCGGAAAAAACGAACGGCGCGGATCGGTCCGCGCCGTTCAGACGGCTGACGAGACGGGATCGACGCTACTCCGGACTGCGGCTCTGCCGAACGGTCGCGGGAGCGGTCGAACCTGAGGTTCAGCGCCTGCTTGTTGAGAACGGCCTGGCCGTTCTCGAACGTGACCAGACCGGCCGGATACTGCGGCTCCGTCGGTCCCATCTGCGGCTGGATGCCCGAGGCCTGGCCCGCGACCTGCGCGCCGCTCTGCACGGGCTACGCACGGCGCGAAGTTGGTGCCCTCGGCGCCGTACGAGCCGGCGCACCAGGCCCCGATGCGGCGCCGCCTGGGCGAAGGCCATCGCCGGGATGGCCAGCGCCACCGCCGCCAACGCTGACGATTCCCGTCCACCTCGATGTCACTCTCCGTCGGTTGGGGATTCACTGCAGTGCATCGGTATGCCGCAAGCGCGATCCGGAAACTGCAACGTGGGTGCCAGAGCCCGGCGCCTCGGCCGAACGTCAGTCCGGTGCGGACTTAGGCGGCGGAACGGACTCGCGCGCGAGGCCGCGAGCGACCCGCTGCCGGAAAATGCCACCGATCGGTGCCGGTCTGACAGGAAGCTCACATCGCGCAAACATTGCGAGCGCGCCGCCGGCGTGCAATACGCTTGCGTTCGTGGTCCGAGGCTGGATCGATCGCAACGTGCTTCGCGCTCGCGCGCGAGATGCGTCTGTCCGTACTCTGCCGCCGCTCATGGTCTACGTCGCGGCCGGGATCTCCGGGCTCACCGCCATCGTCGGGACGTTCTACGTCAAGGAGCGCCTCGGGCTCTCGGCCGAATTCCTCGCCGCGCTCGGCTTCTGGGCGGGCTTGCCGTGGGCGCTCAAGGTTCCGCTCGGCCATCTCGTCGACCTGATCTGGCGGTGGAAGGCGGCGCTGGTCTTCGTGGGCGCCGGGCTGATCACGGCGAGCCTGGCGATCATGATCGGCCTCCTGGCCGCGCCCGAGGCGATGCGCGCGTGGTGCGAGCGTCGAGGCGTGGTTCGTCGCTCGCCGCGCTCCTCGCGCCCATCGGGTACGTCGTGCAGGACGTCGTCGCCGACGCGATGACCGTCGAAGCGCGTGCCGCGCTTCGACGCCGACGGCGCGGCCGATCGGCATGGCCGAGCGCAAGTCCATGAACACGACGGTGCAGACGCTCGGCCGGGTCGCGATCATCGGCGGGCAGCGTCCTCGTCGCGCTCGCCAACGTCGTACCTGCTGCGCGGCGCGGCCGAGATGCCCGAGGCCCAGAAGACGCTGGCCTATCTCCGCGTCTACCAGCTGGCGCTCGATCATTCCGGTCGGTGTCGGTGCTCGGCGTGGTGCTGGGACCGGCGCTCGCATGGCGGGACGCGAGGCGGCTCGCGGCGAAGGGGCTTCGCGCGGGCCGAGGTGCGCCGGATGCTGAACCCGCACGGCGAGCGACCGCCGGTCAACTGGTGGATCCTCGGCGGCGGCCTCGCGTTCGCCGTCGTCTCGCTGGGCGTCGGCGTCGGACAGGTTCCGGGCGCGGAGGAGATCGTCTTCGGCCTGTCGATGGCGATCGTCCTCTTCCTGATGTGGCGGCTCACGGCGAGCTGGAGCCCGACGCGCGCCACGCGCTGGTCGGCACGGCGATCGTGATCTTCGTGTTCCGGGCGCTGCCCGGCCCCGGCGCCGGCTCGACGTGGTGGATGATCGACCGCCTGGGCTTCGATCAGCAGTTCCTGGCCACGCTGTCGCTCATCGGGAGCGTGCTCACGCTGCGCCGGGCTGTTTCGTCTTCCGCCGGTTCATGGCCGAGCGGTCGATCGCCTACATCGTCGGGTTCCTCACCGTCGCCGGCACGCTGCTCGGCTGCCGATCGTCGGCATGTACTACGGCCTGCACGAGTGGACGCGCGCGCGCACACCGGCGGCCTCGTCGACGCGCGCGCCATCGCGCTCATCGACACGGCGCTCGAGTCGCCGCTCGGGCCAGATCGCCATGGTGCCGATGCTGGCGTGGATCGCCAACTCCGCGCCGCGACCGGCTGAAGGCGACCTACTTCGCCGTGATGGCGTCGTTCACCAACCTCGCGCTGTCGGCGGCGCAGCTCGGCACGAAGTACCTGAACCAGATCTTCACGTCGTCACCCGCGAGGTCCGGGATGCCGCGGGCGCTGTGAGGAGCCCTGGCCGACTACAGCGACGCTCGGGATGCTCCTCCTGGTGACGACGGTGCTGGGGCTGGTGGCCCCGCTCCTGACCATCCTGCTCGTCAGGCCAGCCGCTTCCGGAGCGCCTGAGGCGCGCCGGAGCCGCCGGAACAGGGTTCCGGTGGTCGCCGAACCGTGTTACGGTTGCGTGGCGGAGTCACATCATATCAAGCAGGAGCCTTGATGCCCGACGACAGGGGTCGATCCCCGAGCAGTCGGACTGAGCCGCCGCGAGACGCTCAGGCTGTTGCGCCGTCGCCGCCTCGGCGCCGCCCTCGGCGTCCGCCCGAGCCAACTCGCTTGCCCAGGCCAAGAGCGAAGGCAAGGCCGACGCGAAAGGTGATGGCGAGGGCGACGCAGGCGATGGCAGGCCGACGCGAAGGGTGAGGGGCGGCGCCGCGAAGGGTGAGGGAAGGGCGCCGCCAGAGCGAGGGGCAAGGGCGCCGCGAAGAGGCGAGGGCAAAGGGGCGGCGAGATGAGGAGCGACAAGAGCGATGGCAAGAGCGCGAGGGCAAGGCGAGGGCGGCGACCGGCAAGGAAAGGCGGCACTGCGTCTGATCGGTCACGACTGAGGGCACGGCCGTTCCTTACGGCGATCCGATAGCCCGGGTCGACTTCAGCCTCCGGCGTGACAGCCCGTTCTCGTACGTCTGCAACGCCTGCAACCGGTGTTGCCACGGCAAAGGCGATCGGATCGGGGCGTACGGGGCGCTCAGGCTGTCACGCCGGCTGGGCATCAGCACCACCGAGTTTTTCCCGCCACACCGAGGCCGGTGGCACCATTCTGCTGACCCGCGCCGACGACCGGGGCTGCGTCTTCCTCGGGCCACGGGGCTGCACGGTTCACCCCGACCGCCCGCTCGCCTGCCGTCTCTATCCGCTCGCGCGCTGGATCGCTCCGACGGCGACGCGAGCTTCGGCCATCTCCAGCCCCACCCCGAGACGGCGGGCGTCTACGGGACCCGCGGAACTGGTGAACGACTTCCTGACATCCCAGGGCCTGCCGCCGTGTACTTCGCGATGGGCGACCGCTACGGCGCGGCTCTACGACCGGATGGTAGTCGACTCATGGAGCCACTCGAGCCGGCGGAAAATTCCGGATGCCGGGGCAGAGCGGCGCGCGGAGATCGACGAACTCGATCCAGGGCACCATGGCGAGCGCGTGGCTCGACGTCGACGCGACCAGTCGGCGCTTACTGCGCCGCGAGCGCGACCTGGCCGTGCCGGTCGACGATCGACGCGCTCGTCGACCTGCACCTCGAAGGCGCTGGGCGCCTGGCCTCGACGCGCTGGAGGCGCGCCCGCCGATCTGGCCTACTGGGGCGTGCGTCTCGGCGCGTAGCCCTTGTCCGTCATGCAGCGCCGTGTAGCGATCCTGGTTGGCGCGCTGATCTGCGGCCCGTCGGGCCTCTCTGCGACGTGATAGCGCGTCGAAGAGACAGTCGGTCTTGTCGCTTGCTCCCAGTCTGCTCCTTGTGTGGCCCCGGCTTTGCGTAGATGTAAGGGTCGGAGCTCGCGCACCCGGCCACGAGCAGGACCGCCGCGAAAAGCGATCGTGTGTTCATCGGCTCTGCGCTCCCCTTGCCGGGATGTCGACGGGTTCCGGCTCGCCTGCGCGCCACCACCTGAAGAATCCGGCGCCGTAGCGGGCAGGCCTTGTGCGGGCCGACGCCATGGGCCCGCTCGAGCTCGACCAGATCGCGCGGCCGCAGCGCGGCGATGTCGCGCAGCGTTCGATCGCTCGCCACGATGAAGGGCGCCACGCCTCGGCCCTCGCCACCGCGAGGCGGTGGCGTCGGAGCGCCTCGAAGAGACCAGCGCCTCCGCGTCCGGCTCGGCCGGCGTCACGGCGGCGCGCGCCGTCGCGGCGCGCGCCGGCCGGCGCCGGCCGCAGCGGGCTGTCGCGCCTCGGCGCGCTCGCGTCGACGACGCCGCGGCCGGCAGGAGCAGGCGAGGCCGGGCGCTCGCCCTTCATCACGGCGCGGCCGTCGTCCGTCAGCGTCGACGACTGGCCGATCGACGCCGGCATGAAGCTCACCCAGCCGGCCGACACAGCAGCGGCGGAGCAGCGCGAGCAGCCACGCCGCCGCGTGCTCCTTCGAGGTTGCCGAAAGTCTGGAACTTCGTGAGGCCGGCGCGCTCGAGCCGCTCGTCCGCGTCGCCGTGGACGCAGCCTGACGGCGAGTCCGGAGCCCGAAGCGCCCGTGCACACGCGCGACGCCCGACAGCGCCTTGCGTACGATCAGTGTGTCGCGCTCGGGATCGCCCGCCTCAGGCTTCTCCTCGAGCGCCAGACACACGTCGCACCGGCCGCAGCCCGCGAGCGTCTCGGCCTCGTCGCCGAAATATCTCAGGATCGCGTCGTGGCGGCAGCTGCCGCCCTCGGCCCAGCGAATCAGCTCGAGGAACATGCTCCACTTGTGCTCGAGCACGGCACGGTCGCGGCGCCGCGTCGCCGGCGCCCGCGCTCGAGCAGCGCCCGGCGCAGCGGCAGGTCGCGCGCGCCGATGAGGAGCAGGCCGAGCGCGGGCGCGCCGTCGCGCCCCGCCCGGCCGACTTCCTGGTAATACGCCTCGATCGACCCGGGGGGCCGAGGTGGATCACCGCCCGAACGTCCGGGCGGTCGATCCCCATGCCGAAGGCGTTGGTCGCCACCACGATGTCGAGGTCGCCGTCGGCGAAGTCGCGCTGCGCGCCCTCGGCGCGTCTTCGGGGCGAGGCCGGCGTGGTACGCGCGAGCCCGCCAGCCGCGCTCCGCCAGCCGCGCGCTCTCGTCCTCGGCCTGCTTGCGCGTGGGCGTGTAGACGAGCGCCGTCCCGCGACCTGCCGCGGGCCCTCCGAGCGCCTCCGCGAGCGCGCCGTCGACGAGCCGCTCCCGCTCACGGCGGCCTGCCGACCTCCGCGGCGCGCAGCGCGAGGTTGGGCCGCGCGAAGCCCTGGACGATCTGGGGCGTGTCGGGCGGCAGGCCGAGCCGGGCCAGGATCTCGTCGCGCACGATCGGCGTCGCCGTCGCCGTGCACGCCAGCACGCGCGCGCGGGGCAGATCGGCCGAGCAGCGCCCCGATCTCCAGGTACTCCGGACGGAAGTCGTGGCCCCACTCGCTGATGCAGTGGGCCTCGTCGATCGCCACCAGCGGGCAGTCGATGTCTCGCGAGATGAGGCCGCGGAACCCCGGGAAGACGAGCCGCTCCGGCGCCACGTACACGAGCGCGAACTCCCGCCGCGCCAGCGCGCGCCATGCGGCGCCGCATCTCGGCCGCCTCGAGCGTCGAGGCGAGATAGGTCGCCGCGCACGCCCCGCGCCTCGAGCGCCCTGACCTGATCGGCCATCAGCGCCATCGAGCGGCGACACGACGAGCGTCGTGCCGGAGAGGATCGTGGCCGGTAGCTGGTAGCTGAGGCTCTTGCCGCCGCCGGTCGGCGCCACCAGCAGAAGCCGTCCGGCCGCGAGCAGCGTCTCGATCGCCTCGCGCTGGCCGGGACGGAACGCCGAATAGCCCAGCCGCGCCCAGCGCGATCTCGAGGTCGCTCACTCGTCACCCGTCACGCTTTGTGATATAGCAGACCCGACTCGTCACCGACAACGCGTCCATGAAACTGGTCATCAAGTTCGGCGGCTATCAGGAGCCCGCGTCCGTCCACAACCGCGCCGGCGGCGCGCTTCGGCGAGCTGCTCGAGCGAGCGGCTCGGCGAGCAGCGTCGACTTCGAGCTGATCGGCAGCATCCTCAAGCTGGGCCGCCCGTCGGGCGATCTGGTTCCGATGGTCGAGCGCGGCGAGCTGTCGCTTCTGCTACATGTCCACGGTGCGCTTTTCGCGGGCGGCGCCGGAGACTGCAGCTGCTCGAGCTGCCGTTCCTCGTCGAGGACCGCGGCGCCGCGTTCCGGGCGCTGGACGGCGAGGTACGGCGACATCGCCCGGGAACGGTGCACGACCGGACCGCCCTGCCGGCTCCTGGGATACTGGGACAACGGCTTCCGCCACCTCTCGACCCGCGTGCGGCCGATCCGCACGCCCGAGGATTGTCGCGGGATCCGCATCCGCACGCAGATGAGCGAGCTGCACGGCGAGGTCTTCCGGGCGCTCGGCTTCGAGCCGATCGCCTCGGACGTCAAGGAGTTCGTGGAGCAGATCGCCGGCGAGCGCGTTCCAGGCTCAGGACAACCCCCTCACGAACATCTACAACTTCGGCGTCCACCACCACCATCGCTACATCACGCTCAGCGGGCACTTCTGGGGCGCGTCCGCGCTGGTCTGCAACGCGGCGCACTACCGCGCGCTGGCCGCGCGACGTGCAGGCCGCGGTGGACGCGGCGGCCCGCGAGGCCACCGCGCTTTCAGCGGCAGCTCGCGGCCGCCGAGGACGCCGAGATCTTGAAGATGCTCGATCCGGCCCGGAACGACGTGATCCGGCTCACCGACGCCGAGCGCGCGGCGTTCATGCGCGCCGTCGAGCCGGTGCTGGCAAAGTATCGCCGGCAGCTCGATCCGAAGCTGTTCGCCTACCTGGGCGTCTGACTCAGCCCGGCGGCCGCTCACCGGCCCTTCAGCTTCAGGTCCTCGTACGGCGAGAGGTACGGATGGCCCGTGATCGTGGGCAGCTCCGCCATCCGCGGCCCCACGCCGATCAGGAACGCCGGCTCGACGATCGAGGCGAACATCGCCCGCTCGTGCATGAGCTGCTGGATCTTGTGCAGCATCGCCTCGCGCCGCTTCTTGTCCATCTCCGCGGCCTGGTCGCGGAAGAGCGCGTCGATGTCGGGGTAGCCACCGTACGAGCGGATGCCGGTCGCGATCACGAACGCCTCGATCCGGGTCGCCGCGTTGCCGGCCGCCGCGCTCCCCACGCGGACCAGGTGCTTGAACGTCTTCTCCTGGTCGGCCTTGTAGAAGCCCGCGCGCTCCATGCGGCTGCAGCCGCGCGCGGATGCCGACGGCCTGGAAGCCGTTGACGACGGCCTCGGCCTCGGGCGCGTAGACGGCGTCGGTCGCGACCTCGCCGGCGTCGAAGCCCTTCGGATAGCCGGCCTCGGCCAGGAGCTGCTTGGCCCGCGCCGGATCGAACGCGTAGACCGGCGGGTTCCAGAAGAACTCGAAGTCACGCGGGATGATGCTCGACGGTCGGCTTGCCGTAGCCGAGATACTCCGCCTCGTTGATCGCCTTGCGATCGATCGCGTGGTTGGCGGCGAGCCGCACGCGGCGATCGGACCACGGCGACTTCGGGTCCCACTGCTGGGTGAACGTGATCCACTCGGTGAAGGTCGGAAGCGTGGCCTTCAGCGTGAGTCCCGGCGTGCGCTTCACCTCCTCGGCGTTCGGCCCGCGGATCGAGTACGCCACGTCGGTCTCCGGCGCGCTTGAGCATCGCCAGGCGCGTCGACTCGTCGGGCACCGACTTGAAGACCAGGCGCTTCACCGCGGGCGTCTTCCGCCAGAAGCCGTCGTACGCCTCGACGATCAGCTCGATGCCCGGGTTGAAGGACACGAACCGGTACGGTCCGGCGCCGACCGGGGCCTTCTTGAAGCCCTCGTCGCCGACCTTCTCCATGTAGCTCTTCGGGACGATCCAGGCGGCGCCGGTGGCCGGGGTGCCGTAGAACGCCATGAAGTCAGGCCACGGCTGCTTCAGAGGCGAAAGCGCACGCGGTGCAGCGTCGACGACCTCGACCGCCGCCACCCGCGCCTTCAGGGTCGTGGCGCCGCCGCCCTTGTAGCGCTCGAAGGAGAACTTCACGTCCTCGGCGCCGAACGGGTCGCCGTTGTGGAACTTGACGCCCTTGCGCAGCGCGAAATCGTAGGTGAGCCCGTCCTTCGGAGGCCGTCCACGACTCGGCCAGGCTCGGCGCCCACGGGTTGCCGGGCATCGGCTTCACCAGGGCGTCGTGGAGCGCGTAGAGCGTCATGAAGGGGGTGATGACCCCGGGCGTCTCCGCCGGATCGAACCAGGTCGGGGCCAGCGACACGTGCACGGCGATCGTGATCTGACCTTCCGGCGCCGCCGGCGCCGTCGCCGGCACCGCGAGCGTGACGGCCAGAGCGAGGAGAGCCACCGAGGCGAGCGAGACGCGACGAACCTTCACCGTTTCCTCCGTTCTATCGATCGAGCGCAGCTCTTGTTGGATCCAGTGCAGCTCTTGTTGGCACGTTCAGGGCGAACGCCTACGGCGGCAGCATACACTGTCCGGGAAGGACCGTATAATTCGGACCCATGAACACTTCGGAGATCCTCCGCGACGCCCGCGCCGTCCTCGACGACACCATCCAGCTCCGCCGCCGCATTCACCGCCAGCCCGAGATCGGCCTCTCGGTGCCGCGCACGCAGGCGGTCGTCCTCGAGGCCCTCGCGGGCCTCGGCCTCGAGGTGCGGACCGGACAGCGCACGACGTCGGTGGTCGCGCGCCTCACCGGGGCGCGGCCGGGGCCGACGATCCTGCTGCGCGCGGACATGGACGCCCTGCCGATGCCGGAGGAGACCGGGCTTCCGTTCGCCTCCGAGGTGACGGGCGCGATGCACGCGTGCGGCCACGACGCGCACACGGCGATGCTGGTCGGCGCCGCCCGGCTCCTCGCCGGTCGTCGCGACGCGCTCGCCGGCTCGGTGCTGTTCATGTTCCAGCCCGGCGAGGAGGGCTACCACGGCGCCCGGTCATGATCGAGGAGGGCTTGCTCGACGGCGGCGCGGCGCCCGACGGCGGCCTTCGCGCTGCACGTGACGCATCGGCTCACGGCCGGCGCCATCTCGGCGCGCCCGGGCCCGCGATGGCCTCCGGCGACACGATCCAGATCGTGGTGCGGGGCCGGGGCGGCCACGCGTCGGCGCCCCACGACTGCCTCGACCCGATCCCGATCGCGTGCGAGATCGTGCAGGCGTTCCAGACGCTGGTGACCCGCCGGGTCCACGTCTTCGATCCGGCGGTGCTGACCATCGCGAAGATCGAGGCGGGGACGACCCGCAACGTGATCCCGGACACCGCGAGTCTGCTCGGCACGATCCGCACGGTGTCGGAAGCCACGCGCGAGCGCGTGCTCGAGGGCGTCCGCCGGGTCGCCGAGGGCGTCGCGTCCGCGCACGGCGCCGAGGTCGGCGTCGAGGCTGATTCGCGGCTATCCGGTCACGGTGAACGACGTCGACTTCGCCGGCTTCGCCCTCGACACCGCGCGCGAGCTGATCGGCCCGGACGCCGTGCACACCGCGAGCCACCCGATCGATGGCGAGCGAGGACTTCTCGTACGTGCTCCAGCGCGTTCCGGGCGCCATCGTGAACCTGAGCACGCGCCCGGCCGATGGCGCCGCGTTCCCGAACCACTCGCCGCGCATGATCGTGAACGAGTCGGCGCTGCGCCACCGGCATCGCCATGCACGTCGCCGTGGCGTTCGCGGTTCTTCGCTCAGTGACGACCGGAGGCTGAGTGAGGCGTCCGCCCACGGACGGCGCCTCCTTCTCGGCAGCGCGGATCGCCGCCGGACCACCGTTCACCTTGACCCGCTGGCCGGTGTCCTTGAGCATCGCGCCGCTCCACTGGAAGACCCAGTAGTCCTTCTCGACCATGTTGCCGACCAGAATCGTCTTGCCGTCCGGCGAGAAGACCGCGCCCTGCGACCAGTGACCGATCGGCGCCTCGCCCACGCGCGACAGGGTCTTTGCCGGTCACGCGGACGATGACGAGCTTGCCGGCGTCGTTGTAGAAGGGGGACTCCTTCGGGCGGTTGCTGCCGTTGTGGACGACGACGGCGACGACGGAGCTGTCCGGGCGAGATCTTCAGTCCCTCGGCGGTCGGAGCCGAGGACGCCGATCGTGTCGACGACGCGCGGCGGCTTCGCGGTCAGGTCGATGAGGCTGACGCTGTCGCTGGTCGCCGGTCGGGCCGCCGGCGAGGTTGCCCACCACCGCGAAGGCGCCGTTCGACGCGATGTCGAGCACGATGGGGCGCACGCCGGCCGTCATGTCGCGCTTGGTGTACTCGACCCGGGAGCCGTCGATCGAGAGGACCGAGATCTTGTTGTCGTTGTTGCGCCGAGACGAGCGCCGTCTTGCCGTCGGGCGTGATCGCCACCATGCCGCCACCGGCCGCCGCGCCGCCGACCTCGACCGTTCCGGCCGGCGTCACCGTCTTGCCCTGGATGGTGAAGACCGACACGGTGCCGTCGACGAGATTCGAGACCAGCGCGAGCGTGCCCTGACGGTTCACCGAGATGCCCGGCGGCGCCCAGGCCGGCCTCGAGCGTCGCGAGCGACCTTCGGCGGCGTGGCCTTCAGATCGATGACGGTCACGCGGTTGTCGGGCGTCTGCTTCGTCCGGTCGTTCGGGTCGATCTTGTTCGAGGCCGTGACGAGCGCCAGGCTCGTCCGGCGTCACCGCGATGCTGAGCGGGGGCCCGACCACGCTCACCGGCGCCTGGACCTCGCCGATCACGCGCGGGCGGCGATGCTTCGAGGTCGATCACCGATACCGTGTCGGGCGGGGGATTGGGCACGACCGTCACGACGCCGTTCACGTTGAGCACCTTGTTGTCGTTGCCGGACACGGCGAGCTGAGCGGTCGGCGCTCGCGGCGAGCGTCAGCGCCGCGAGCAGCAGCGAGACCGAGCGCGAGCGGTGTGTGTCGGCGCAGCGTCATGGCGTCCTCCCGGTCACGGATGGCATGTCTCAGTCGGACTCCGTCCTCCTCGTCCGGCGACGGGTCCTCGCGCTCCACGAATGACGCGATTGGCGTCGGCCTTCCCCGGAGCTCGGCTCAGGTCGGTCGCGAATCGCTCGAGCGACGCCCCGCGCCGCATCACGAGCGCCGGGCGGCACGACCAGATCGCGATCGCCGATGTAGCTGGGGCTCCGGTTTCCGGCTGCGCGCCTGCGTCCACAGTACCGCGGCGAGGATGACGAACGGGATCGTCGACGCCGATGCCCAGGCGCGAATCGCGCGCGCATCGGGCTCGCGTTGACGAGGTGGGCCGACAGCGCGACCGACACGGCGATCGCGACCAGCACCGGACCGACGGCGGGCGACAGGTGGAGCCGAGTGCCCCGTTCGCGACGTCGACCAGGCCGTCACGACGGAGACCACGGCGTACGCGGCCGCCACGATCACCGCATGAGCGCACCACCGAGACTCGCCGAAGGCGACCCGGCTCGCGAGCGCCCACAGCGCGATCCACAGCCCCGTGAGACCGAGCAGGGCGAGCAGCGTCGTGACGAGCGCGGTCGACAGCTCTCGCGGCTGCGCGTGGTGCTCGTCCAGACTTCGAACACGGTGGCGGCGATGCTCACCGCGGATCCGGCCGCGAGCACCTTGAGCTCCGTGCCGCGCGACCACCCGGCCGATCCGCCCCGGTCCGCCTGCTCCGGGGCGACGACCTCGCGGGCCGTTCGCACGCGCAGGCGAGTGCTGGCCGACGCGAAACACGCCGCCGTCCGAGCTCGGCCGGCTCCCGCCGTGCCGGTCGCCGGCCGGCGATCTCGATGCCGTTGATGCTCTCGAGATCGGTGACCGTGACGCGGCCCTCGGCGTCGACGCTGATCCGAGCATGGACCGCGGCGACGAACGGATCGTCGAGCACCACGTCGCAGGCCACGCTGCGGCCGACGGTGCAGCGCGCCTCGCCGCCGACCTCCGCGAAGCGATAAGCGCGTCCGCACGCGGTGATGGCCGCTGAGGACTTCGACGACCATCACGGCTTCCATTGCATCGCGTCCAGGTAGGTCGGGCGAAGGCCAGCGCCCGCTCCGGCGCGACGCCGGTCACGATCAGGCTCGACAGGAACCCCTGCCGCGGCCCGTTCTTGCTGACGACCCGCACGTGGAGATCGTAGATCCCGTCGAGCTTGCGGTAGGCGCGCAGGCAGACCGTCGCGTTGGCCGTGAAGCCGCCAGAGCTCGACGTTGCGCTGCTTGCAGGAGAACGGCGCCGAGCTGCCGGGGAGAGCCGAACAGGTCGTCCGACCCCTTCGCCGCTTGCATCCCGTGGGCGAAGCGCCAGGGATCGAGCGCGCGCGTGTTCAGCACCTGGTGCTGGAACGAGAGCCCGCCCCGGCTGGAGGTTGCGGCCGAGGTAGAGGGACGACTTGGCGTCGCACCCGATGCGCTCGACGCTCACGGGCCGTCAGGCGCCGGGTCGCCGGCCGCCCGGCATTCGACGAAGGGCGCCGGCTTCGACGGCAGCTCGTACCCGTGGTGATTCTGGGTCGGGAGCTTCGGGGGGGCGCGGCCAGCAGCGCGTCGGAGTGCGCGCACCTGGCGCGCGACCTCAGTCGCGCGCCTGCCGGACGTCGAGCGGTGGCTTGCTTCGCGCCCGCGAGCAGGGTCACCGCGTGCTCGGCGGGAACCAGGAACGCGACGAGCTGCGATGCCCGGTAGCCCGCGACGTTGACCCCGATCACGTTCCCGGCGCCGTCGAGCCCCGGCCCTCGGACATGCCGGCGTTGAGCGCGCCCGAGTAGTGAACGCGCGGCTCGAACGAGATCCTCGACCCGCCCGTTGCTGATCCCCTCGGTGATCGTGAGGCCCACATCGAGCGGGAAGCCGACCGAGTAGGCCCGCTCGCCCCCGATCGGCGGCGTTCGGCCGGAGCCGGAGCGGCGGCGGCGTGAAGCCTTCGGCATCGACGAGCGCCAGGTCGTGGCGGACGTCGATCGCACGCACGGTCACGCGGCCCGTCGCGCCGGCGGCCGTCCGGTATTCGAGTCGATACTTCTCGGGGTAGAGGACGACCTCGCTCACGACGTGCCAGTTGGTGATGAAGCACGCCGCGGCCCGCGACCGCGAAGGCCGCTGCCGTGAAACGCCTCGGCCGTGTTCGTGCCGAAGAACCCCTTGATCTGGATCACCGAGGGCGTACCCGGTCGAGGATGACGCGCGCCGCGGTCGATGCGGACGCCGCCGACGGCACGGTCTGGGAGAGCGCGTCCGACTCACCGGCGGGGTGCCGGCTCTGGGCGGCGCCGCAGGTGACGCCGAGGAGGACCAGCGCGATGCCCCGGGCGACGGCGCGGCCCGGCGGGCCCGCCCGGATTCATCGCCGTCGGTGCGCGGCTACTTGATCAGGCCGTAGAACTTCCCGGCGTTCTCGCAGGTGATCTTGCGGACCACGTCGGCCGGCAGGTGGCCGAACTGCTCCTCGATGTACTTCGACGACTCCGGCCACACGCCGTCGGTGTGCGGGTAGTCCGACGCCCACATGAGCGTCTCGGCGCCCATCTCGTGGATCATCTGGGTGCCGATGCGGTCGAACTGGAACGTGCGCCTTGCACTGGCGGCGCCAGTAGTCGCTCGGCTTCATCGTGAGGCCGAGGTCGCGGAAGCGGTCCTCCCACTCGAAGTCCATCCGGTCGAGCGCGTAGGGGATCCAGCCGATGCCGCTCTCGCCGAACGAGATCTTCAGGTTCGGATACCGCTCGAGCACGGCGGAGCCGACGATCGCGGACAGGATGTTGACCAGGTTCATCTGGAATCCACAAACGCCCGTGGAACAGCGCGGCCCGGCGGGCGAGGGTGGTCGGTCGCCTTCTCGCGCACGCTGGCCGGCGTGCTCGGGAACGTGTGGAAGTGCAGCGGCAGGTTCACCTCGCTGACGGCCTGCCAGAGCGGCTCCCACACGGGATGCCACATGGGCTCCATGTCCCACGAGCACGACAGCTCGAGGCCCTTCAGACCCATCTTCGCCACGCGCCGAACTTCCTGCACGGCGGCGTCGATGTCGCCGTAGGGCAGGCAGGCCAGGCCGATCTGCCGGTCGGGATAGTGGCGGCAGAAGTCCTTCAGCCAGTCGTTGTAGATCCGGAACATCTCCTTGGCCGCGTCGTGGTCGTTCAGCCGGGTGGCGGCGCCGAGGATGCCGAAGATGACCTCGGCCTGCACGCCGTCGAGCTCCATGTCCTTGATGCGGAGGTGCGGATCGGTCGGCCGCCGGATGCCCTTCTTGCCGTCCTCAGCAATACGTAACTGAACGAAG
>ERZ1370068.4475-contig-3547_pt1 | contig 35284 bp, 52 predicted proteins | sample MGYA00561227_ERZ1370068 | MGnify/ENA primary metagenome ERZ1370068 (study PRJEB38410, sample SAMEA6850437) | metagenome | study: Metagenomic assessment of the ecological functions of the soil: analysis of the soil microbiota associated with the...
ACACTCCACTGGCTCACAGAAACGCCCTATCAATGGCTGGAGAATGCAAGCGGCGTCTGCGGTGGCGGACGTCATCCCGCGCGTGGTGAACCAATCCGGCCGATCCGCGGTTACTGATTGTTTGACGCGCTACTTCCGGAGTTCGGTGCGGTCGTGTCACACTCTGGGCGCTGGACTTTCTGCAAGCCCGCCGGCAGGGCGCTCGATTTGGTGTCTCCTGGCTGTGCCAACTGCGGTCTCCAGCTCCAGCATTCTTTTGTGCTCTTTTAGAAACTCGTTCAGGATCCACTTGTTCCACGTCTTCCGCGACGAGTCCGAACTGAGATAATGCTCGGCTGGGTAAGGACGCCTGGATGCGCTGATGGGATCTCGAGGAGGGGGAACCCCGAGCAGCGCTCGGAATCTGGTTAGGCAAAGAGCACGAAAGAGAAAAGCGGCGACGGATTCCCGTCGCCGCTTTAGCGTCGTCGCCGAGCCTCGCGGCTCGCGAGCTTTAGATTCTGACGCGGTCGTTACTTTTAGTTTACCACCACTCGTTGGGCAGGACTTTCGCAATTCCAACCTGGGCGCTCACCTTCTCAATTTGCGCGGCCTGGTCTTTTACTGTTGCCGCGAGACGCGCAACCGTGGCTTCCAATTCCGCGATCCTCTTTTGCTGCTTTTGAAATTCATTGAGTGTCGCTTGGTGTTGGGCGCCCTGCGGACTGCGTATTCTCAGCTTCTGCCCACTTGCATTGACAAGGCTGGTGCCCAAGTGACCATCGGTATCGACGTACACGGGGAGGGCGGTGCCAGTATTAACGCTCGCCCCGTAAATGCCGCCGATATACGTGTTTTCGTAATCGAGTTCCGCTGGCGGCAATTCCGCCGATGGAAATCACATTCTCATCGCCGGCAAAACCGGGATCGCCGATATAGACATTGTTGCTGACGATATCTGGATCGGTGCCCGCGTTAGCGCCCACGGCGGTGTTGTAATCGCCAGTGCTATTTTGAAGTGCCGGCCGCCCACCGCAGTGTTGTTGCTTCCGTTAGTGTTGGTTTGCAGCGCGAACGCGCCCACAGCGGTATTGTTGTGTGCCGTTGTCGTTATTGACCATGGCGGCTGTTCCAAGGGCGCTGTTCCTGTGCCCGCGGTGTTGAGCAAAAGCGCTGCGGTGCCCACTGCCGTGTTGGAATCTGCATTGTTGAGGACCAGCGCTCCAGCGCCAACGCCGGTGTTGAAGCTGCCGGTGCTAGTCCCAAACAGCGCACACCAACCAAGTCCTGTATTTCCAGCCCCACTGGTGAGGTGACTCAAGCGCGTTGCACCCTTCCGCCGTCGTGAAACCGGGATAGCAACCGTCCGGCGGCGGAGCTGACTGCTTGCGTTTTGGGCAAGAACGCAAAGCAGCTAAGCGCCAGAATTATTGATGTGAGGGTGATGTGTTGATTTTTCATACGAATGTTTCCTTTCATGGTGGCGTGGACGCTAGTGATTTTGGGAACGTTGGCGAGCAAAAATTTGAGTGTCTGACTTATAGCGCAGCACGAAAAGCGCGCTGTCGGTTATCTCTTTCCGATTCGCGTCGTAGGCGTTATCCGTGGCGCGTGCGTATTTTTCTTTGGCTCATATTCTCTGCGCAAGCGTTTGGTGCCGGACTTGATCATTACGCGCAACTCGTAGTGAACGATTCGCGTGCGACGCCGCGCGACGGCGTGCGCGTGACTTATCTCGGCACGAACGGTTACCAATTCGAATTCAAAGGACACGCCCTGCTGGTCGATCCTTACTTCTCGCGCGTGGACCTTTTGAGCGCAGCACTTGGTTCGCGCATTCAGCCAAACGCGTCCCGCATCAACGATGGACTGCGTCATCTCGCGCCAACAAGCGGACGCGATTCTGGTGACGCACGGACATTTCGATCACCTGCTGGATGTTCCGGCTGTGATGGCAAAGACACGGGCGCGTCTCGTTGCGTCGGCATCCAGTGTCGACCTTGCCAAACGCGCGCGGCGCTTCATCCGGCGACGCAGTAAAACCCGGCGACGTGCGGCGAATCGGTCCATGGAAAATTCGCGTGTTATCCGCGACACACGATCGGCTGTTCGGCAAGGTGCCGTTTGATCGACACTGCAGACCAGCGCAGTGCTGGCGGACCGCCGCAACGCGCGGCCGACTGGATCTGCGGAGAACCGCTTGCGTTTTTGATCGAGGTGAACGGCCAGCGCATTTACATCGACTCCGGAGGAACACCGGCGCAGTTGCCGCCTAACGAGCGCGTGGACCTGGCAATCCTCGGCATGGCATTGCCGGATTCGCGCGCGCGATTGCACGCCGCCCTCGAGCGCCTCCATCCGCGATACATTTTACCGAGTCATCAGGACGATTTCTTCCGGCCGTTGAGCGCCGGATTTCAATTCGGGTCACTGACCGATTTTCCTTTTGTGCAACGCGAGTGTGCGCAGCAGAATCGCAGTCGCTTAATTCTGCTGGATTATTTTAGGCCATGGACACTGCCGAAGGCAGCAAGCCCCAAATCCCAAGCACCAAATCCCAAAGGGATTGACCACGGATTACGCGGATTCAACGGATGAAAAGCATTACTCTTCTTCATCATCCGTGCCATCCGCGTTATCCGTGGTCTCAGAACTCTTTGTTGAAACCTTGCGATTTGCCTGGGAACTTGAGATTTGGGATTTCGCTCGACGGCGATTGAGACTTCGCGCGAGACACTGAATGAAGATCAAATCACATCAATCTTGTGACCACCGAAGTTGAAAGAGGCGCACTTCGCGCGCGTTACGGGCTCTTGCTCACCGCCCTGGCGCCGCTGGTCCCGCAAATTCTCGGGAGCGCGTTCAACATTTGGGCATAACGCGACCGTTATTGAGCCAATGTTCACACCGGCGTTACGACAACGTTTCTTCGCTACCGTCGTGGTTTACAACGCCGTTGTTTATCCCATCGGAGTCTATCTGTGGCTGAAACGAATCTTTTCGTTTCGGCGATCTGTTTCATCGGCTTCAGACGGAAGCCGGCGATCAGCGCACCGCCGCTGCGAGGAACTCACGCAGGCGCGTCGGCGCTTGATTCATTTGCCCTGGTTTGCAGCGGCGATTTGCGGCGCCGCCTGGTTCCTGTGCATACCTGTTTTTATCGGCGCGCTGCTTCAAGTGCAAAATCCGTTGGATCCGCGCTTGCTCTGGCATCTGCCGATTTCGTTCTGCGTCTCGGGTTTCATCGCGGTCACGCATTCATTCTTCCTGGTCGAGCTCGCCAGCCAGTGGGGATTGTTTCCGGTTTTCTTTCGTGACGAACGCGCCGATCGCACGCCGAACATCTTCACACTATCACTGCGCGGCCGCGGAATCGTATGGGCGGTATCGGCGTCGATCTGTCCGATCGCGTCGCTTTTGTTGTTGGTTTTGGCGCCGCGATCACCGGCAACGAACGCCGCGTGGCTCGCCGTTTTCGTCGGCGTGATCGGAATCGCGTTCGGAATTTTCACCGCGCTGATGATGAGCCGGCTCGTGGCGAAACCCATCGATCAACTGCGCAGCGCAGCCGACGCGGTTTCGCGTGGAAATTTGGCCGTCGATCTTAGTCGTGCCGGCGCCCGGCGCGCGGATGAATTTGGCAGGTTGCTATGTGAATTCGATCAGATGGTCCGCGAGCTCAGGGACAAAGAGAAATTGCGTCAAACTTTCGGCCTGCACGTGGGCAGACGCGCAGCGGAACGAATCCTCGCGCGCGACCCGGGATTGAGCGGCGTCGAAGAAGAAATCACTGTCATGTTCGTCGACATGCGTTCGTGGACGGCCCGCGCGAGCGCGTCGCCGCCTGCCGAAATCGTGGAAATTATGAATGACTTTTTCCGCGTTAGCGTGCGCGCGGTTGAAGAGGAACATCGCGGGATGGTCAACAAATATTTGGGCGACGGTTTCATGGCGATCTTCGGCGCAGGCGACTCCGGTTCGAATCATGCCTGCGATGCTGTGTCGGCAGGGTGCGAAATTTTGCGCGCGGTTAAAGGTTTGAATGACGAGCTGGCAGCAAAGAGCGCGCGCCAATTCAAATTGGAATTGGAATTCATTCCGGCCCGGCGATTGTGGGCAGCGTCGGTTCGCCGCAACGGCTTGAGTTCACTGCAATTGGAAACACGGTGAACGTCGCCTCGCGCATACAAGGCCTAACGAAGACGGTCGGCAGACCTTTGCTCGTTACCGCAGCCGTGCGCGATCGAGCAGGTGACTCGTTCACGTTCGAGGAACTACCGCCGCAGGAAGTCCGCGGGATCGAGGGGCGAGTGATGATTTTTGCGGTAACGCTGCCTAGCAGCATGCATGCAAATCCAAATAACGAACCAAATTCCAAGCCTCAAATGGAACAGAGTCCAAGCACGCGCGCGAGCTGATGCTCATTTTGACTTCAATGATCTTGAAAATCGAATGATTGCGTTTTTGATTTTCCAATTTGAGATTTGCTCGGAATTGGGCATGGGATTGGAGCTTGAGCCTGGATAAGTAGACATGGCTTCGCTTTCCGAGATTGTCAGTTATACCGATCGCTTTTTGCGCATTCGCGACGTGGGCGATTGGGACAATGCGTTAAACGGTTTGCAGATTGAAAATTCAGGTCGCGTTACGCGCATCGGCGCGGCGGTGGATGTTTCGACGCGCGTTTTGACCGAGGCTGCAAAAACAAGACGTCGATCTTCTGATCGTGCATCACGGTTTGTTCTGGCCGGGATTACAGCCGATACAAGGCGCGTTGCGCCGGCAACTGCGGATCGCATTTGAAAACGACGTCGCGCTTTACAGCGCGCATCTACCTCTCGATATCCATCCGAAAATCGGCAACAACGCACAGCTCGTCGCCGCGCTCGGACTGAAAATCCGCGCAGCCGTTCCTGGAAGAAAAGGGCCAGCCGGTCGGCTTAAAAGTCCGCGCCTCGCTGCCGCGCAGCGAACTCGTTCGTAAATTACAAAAGGCGTTAAATGGTCCGGTAAAAGTTTTCGGTTTCGGTCCGAAACAGACGCGCTCGATAGGCGTTGTGACCGGAGCCGCGGGCTCGGAGATTTACCGGGTCGCAGACGAAGGAATCGACACATTCATCACCGGTGAAGCACCGCATTGGGCTGCCGTTGCCGCCGAGGAGCTCGGCATGAACCTTCTACTCGGTGGACATTACGCGACGGAAGTTTTCGGCGTGAAAGCGCTCGCTGCGCATCTGTCTAAGCGATTTAGAATTCCATGGGAATTCATCGATTGCCCAACTGGATTGTAAGCGGACTCGGAATCAGCGCAGGATAAGCAGCCAAAGTCGCTGCGTTCTAGCTGAGGCCAGCAGGCGTCTCGCCAGCATCGATCGACAGCCAGACAGGATGACTGACAGTGCGCTGCTGTCGAGAGAGAGCGATTCCATTGGATAGGCGTATCGCATCGACGCGATTCGCGCGCGGATGGAGGGTTAGAGCAGCGAGTTGCTGGTCGATGCTGCTCGCGAAGAATCCTATAGCGTGAGTGCGACGCGCGTCATGGCGCGCCAGGCTGGACGGACGCGCTGCGCTGTCACACAGTCAGGATCGCGCAAGCATGTGCTTGCTCATTCTCGCCGATCGCGCCGATCTCGAATTTCGGCGCAGCCAAAGATCGCTCCGTCTCGCCGCAGTTAGCCGGCTACAAAGCCGTGCGAGTTCACTACGGCCCGATGAACAAAATGATCATGCCGGTCCGAGATCAACGGCCAGCCCGCGAATTTGCTGGTTGATACGGGCTCAAACGAAATCATTCTGGATACAGACGCGGCCGCAACATTCGGCGTAGGGCCATCGCCACGAGGTCTGCGGTACGTTGGGTTCACGGAAATTAATGGCCAGCTGTTGCCTGTTGCTTTTATGCAAAGCCTCACTGCCGGAAGCATGAATTTTGGCAGCAGCCCGGTCGTGCTGCGGGATTCATCCCGTTCCGGCACGGGAAAGGCTCACGTCGATGGCGTTCTTGGGCTGCAAATTTTGTTCCGTCACAAGGCGGTGATCAATTGCCGAACGCGACTTGTTTTCTTCAAAGTCGATCAGTCGCGTCACATGAACCTCAGCGCTGTGGCTTCGTCGGAAAAATTCACAAGAGTCCCTATGCATCGCGAAGCTAGCGGCGCGTTGACGGTGCCATGCTCGATTCACGGCCAATCGGGCCGATTGCTCGTCGATACGGGCGCATTTGTTACAACTTTCCCCGACACCTTTTTTAAATCGCTCGGAATCTCCTTTGAACCAACGCGGGTATCGGCGCATTTCCCTACCGGAACCGACACAGCCGAGTCAGCGCTGCGCAAATCAACGACCTGAAGATCGGCGATTTCAAAGTGCCGCCGGCGAAATTCGGCGTGGCTGCGTTACCTCGTTTCGCCTTGCGGCAAGGCGGCACGAGAATCAGTGGCATTCTGGGCATGGACACGCTGTACATCTGTCATGCCATAATCGATCTCGATGGCATGAATCTCTTCCTGAAATGAGGCGAGTGAGGGCGTTGCGGCAGCAGTAACTCAGCCTTCCAGCTCCGCAGCAAAATCAAGCGCGGTAGGCTCACCATGGCGATCCGTGCTCGCGGCGGGCAGGATGCCCGTCCGCTACCCAGCCAGCTGTAGCGTGCGCTGTCGCTCAGCGCAGCTGCCAGGCCTAATCCGCTGGGGACAGTGGATCACTACAATCCTCGGTCCACCGAGTCGCGCATCAAATTCCAGCACGGTCGGCCTGAAAATGCGTCAGCGCGGCCCTAGAATGAATCCATCTCACTGTAACCCTTAACGATATTAACTATCTATTCTGCAAAACGCCGCGCCCTTGTAAGTGCTCTACGGATTTAAAGGTAAGCATGGTGAACCGTCGTTAATAACGAACGTTTTCCGAAACTTGGCATGGATATTGATAACAGCTGTCATGCTGTTCCCCCCAGGACAACAATATGCTCCCCTGGAGGACCTCATCTCACTTTCGAAAAGACCACTCAGACTGGCATGAGCATTCCAGGAAGGTCCGTGGCAACGCGAATCCTGGTCTTGGAAGAGCATCCGTTGCTTCGCGACGGGATGACCGATTTTCTGAATGCTCAGCCGGACCTGCAGGTATGCGGTGAAGCCGGCAACATTCGCGATGCACGCAATGAGATCACGAAATGCAAGCCTCAGTTGCTGGTCACAGCTCTGCGCCTCGGCACCGGCGACAGTCTCGAATTTGTTAAGGCGCTCAAGGCTGAGAAACCCGGTTTGCTGATCCTTGTCTATTCTGCCTTTGAGGAAGCAATCTTCGCAGAGCGCACCCTGCGCGCCGGCGCAGACGGTTACGTGATGAAAACAGCGCCAAAAGAAGAATTGCTGGCTGCGATTCGTGATGTTCTAAGCGGGAACATTTACGTCAGCCGCGACGTGGCGATGCGCGCATTCAAAAAATCGTTGGAGTCGCGACCAGACCATCGTTCGGCGCCTTCTGCCATCGGCATTGAAAAGCTGTCCGATCGCGAGATGCACATTTTTAATTTGTTAGGCTCAGGGCTCGGCAATACCCAAATCGCTCATTCACTTCAGTCTCAGTGTCAAAACGATTGAGAGCCATCGCGAAAATATTAAGCGCAAGCTCGACCTGAGTTGCAGCCGCGATCTTGTTGCCTGCGCCAAGAAATACGTCGAGGAAACTTTTTGCCGGCGGCAAAGGGCGCACTCGCCATCAGGGGCAAAAAGAAGGTCGTCCGCTTCCCCGCCGCGTAACGCCTTTTACATCCGCGGATTCCCTCTGTCCCGATTTACACAGATTCAGAGGCAGCGAATCAGCAAGTCAGGAAGTCAGGAAAAAGTAATCCGTGTTCCTCTGTGTTGATCCACGGCCGATCTTTTGAGTTGGGGCATCGGATCGTCCAAACATCCCAGAATGTGAATCAGGAAATAGGAAAGAAGGAAAAGATTTTACCCGCCTCCTCTTTCCTGCGTTCCTGCCTTCCTGATTAGATTTTGAGAAAGGCCGGACACCTTGGCGCGCCAATTCGGTTCCGTAATCCGTGTCATCCGTGGTTGCCTGCTCTCACCCAAGTGAAATCTTTCGCCCGAAGAGCAGCTACTTCTTCACGCATATTCACATAATCCCCTAGGGGATTGTAACTAAAAGATCAGGGAGCGTCCCCTAACGAAAAAGCGCAATCTTTTGCGAACTTCGCCGCGGCGTTACCGGAGTAGAAGGTAGAACGGCTATGCCTACCAGACCCGCGCCTACGACCATCAACGCTCCTTTGTCCCACGCGCCTAAGCTCGTCTCTCTTCGACTTTTTCTCACAGGGATCAATCCGCAGATCGCGCGGCACCGCGGCTGTGACCAACGTGGAGCCGCATCCGCGGCCCCCTGCGCAATCAAGCCTAACTGATCCCTGACGACCACAATTCCCCCGACCCAAGCCCCCATCCCCCAGAACACATTTTCTCTTGCGCAGGCCACCGCCACCGGTCAGTCATCGCAGCAGCCTTGATGTATAAGGCGGCCGGATCATCAGAACCGTCGAGTTATACTTTCTCCTGGACAGGAAATTCAAACGCTGCAGGTGCGATTGTTGCATTTTGAGGTGTTGACACTGTTTCGGGGCCTTTCGACGTTGCGCCTCTACAGAGAACTTGAACTAGGGGATAACACCGGATTTTGGACAGAATGGACAGAATTTTCAGAATCCGAATTTTGTTGTAGAGGCGCTTCTGCGGAGCGCGGTGTTCGGTCCGCTGTCCCTAGCGGATAATGCGCACGTGACTTGGTTCGCTCCAAAGGGAATGCGCTGTGGACAGCGCACGCTACAGCATCAGAGCATCGAACACGCGGGTTGCGGGTTGTCGGCGCGCACGGCGCACAGGACCATCACCGGCGCAGATACTAATCCACCTGCCCAGCCTTTCGCGAGAATGGCTGAATATTTATGCGAGGACGCTGTGGATTATTCGTGCTGCTTTACGAAATTCCCGTTCGGGTCCACTCTCAAACAGGGACTCTTTACCGTTCGCTTTGACGAACACCTCGTAATTCCACTTACCATCGGGATCGTCTTCCCTTAATACCTTAACGATCTGTCCGCCTGCCGCCTTTTCGTTAATTGTCTCTTGACGGATGCGGGGAGCGACTTTAGGTCGACCTTTTCGCCAGGATGTTTTCCAGGTTCAGCGGCCGCGCCCAAAGTAAGCCCGACGCCGATTGCTATCGCCAGGACTGCTTTCGTCGTTTTCATAGTTTTTCACGCTACGGCCTAACAAAAGGACCGTCCAAAGGTTTAGCATTACATTACTGTCATTGAACGATCGCAGTCCTCTCGTGGAGACGATCTCAAAACGCGCAAAGCGAATGTAAGTTTTTCACCAAAAATTTCTCCTTGCCAATCATTACAAAGTTGTAATGATTGCGTATTCCTTCAGGAGGTTAGGCCCGCGATTAGACCGCGGCTTCAATGAAGTGGATGAAGTGGATAGGCCGCAGCCCGGTGGAGCGGGCTGCGGCTGCTCTTCCCAACCTGCGTAGACGCTGTGCTTGGCGGACAACAAATCGCCGCCCAACTCTCCGCCGTGATCGGGCATTCGAACTTAACGGGCTGACAAAAAATTCCAGCGGCTTTGTTCGCATGCGTGATGGAAGTCCAGCCTGACGGATCAACACAGATGGTACACAGCTTGCTCCGTCAGACCAGGCAAGGATGCCCAGTCTACAAGACAGGCAGGATGCCTGGTTACGATGCCAATGCGCTGAGGACAGCGCACGCTACAGCGCTCGCTCATCGCGAACGCCTGAGCCGGTGCTTGCCACAAGCACCACTAGCACGTGAGCCGCGAGTAATTGGCGTCTGACACGCGACGTCCGTACAACATTCCTGTCTATTCTCATCAAAAAGCGGCGCCAAATCGCCGCACTCCAAGCGCTGCGCGCGAAAATTATCCGTGGCATCCGTGGTCTGTCTCCGATCCGGTTCAACGATCAACGGTTTGACGATCTAACGGCCGCGAAGCAATTCGTGTTCATTCGTGTGTATTCGTGGTTAACATTCGCCGATGGCTGCGGCTGACGACCGGCGAATGAGCACCCGCGCGACGGGTGTGGTCGGCATTGCCATTCTGTCGAGCCGCTTGCTCGGGCTCGATGCGCGAGATGGTGTTTGCCGGGCTGTTCGGCGCCGGCAGAAATCTCGACGCGTTTCTCATGGCGTTTCGGTTGCCGAATCTGTTGCGCGATCTCTTTGCCGAGGGCGCGCTTTCGACGGCGTTCATCACCACGTTCTCGAAAAAGATCGCGGTCGAAGGCGATCAATCGGCGTGGCGCCTGGCGAACAAGGTCGCCACGCTCACGGCCGTGTTCATGAGCGCGATCACGCTGCTCGGCATCGTGTTCGCGCCGCAGCTGGTGGATCTGTTGACGTGGGGCAGTTGGTCGCCGGACAAAACCGAGCTCACGATTCTGCTCACCCGGATCATGTGGCCGTTCATGCTGATGGTCTCGCTCGCGGCGCTGGTGATGGGAATGCTGAACGCGAAATATGTGTTCGGTCCGCCGGCCATGGCGTCGAGTTATTTCAATCTCGGCTCGATCATCGGCGGCGTGGCGATCGGTTACTGGATCGATCCGCATTTCGGCGCGCGCTCGCTCGTGGGCCTGGCGATCGGCACGCTGATCGGCGGGGCGTGGCAATTGATCGGACAATTTCCGTCGCTGTGGAAAGTCGGCTACAGGTTTCACCCCGATTTTCATTGGCGCGACGAAGGCGTGCGCACGGTGCTGACGTTGATGGGACCGGCGGTCATCGCGGCGAGCGCGGTGCAGGTGAACGTGCTGATCAACAGCGGATTTGCGGCGAGTCTCGGCAATGGCCCGGTGAGCTGGCTCAACATTGCGTTTCGCCTGATGCAATTGCCGCTGGGAATTTTCGGCGTCGCCATCGGCACCGTGACATTGCCGCTGGTATCGAAGAGCGCCGCGCTCGGGAACACGGCTGAGTTTCGCGCAACGCTCGCGCGCGGGATGCGGCTGGCGTTTTTGTTGACGGTTCCGTCGGCGATCGGACTGGCGATGCTGGCGTCGCCGATCATCAGCGTGATTTATCAGCACGGACGTTTCACGGCGGAGATGACGCGGCAAACTGCGGGCGCGTTGCAATATTACGCGATCGGTCTCGTGGCGTATGCGGCGTTGAAAGTGTTGACGCCGGCGTTTTACGCCATCGGCAAACGCAACACGCCAATGGTGGTGAGCTTTCTCGCGATCGGCGCGAATCTGTTTCTCAACTGGCTGTTCACGTTCCGGCTCGGATGGGGACACCGCGGCCTTGCGTTTTCGACGGGCCTCGTCGCCACCATCAACTTTCTTTTGCTCTACACGCTGATGCGCCGGCACACGCGCCGGCTGGAAACGCGCCAGATGCTGATCGCGCTCGGCAAAATTTGTGTCGCCGGTGCGCTGCTGGCGTTGATCTGTTGGGCGGCGAATTACCTCTGGCTGAATGCGTGGTCGGACATGCGGTTCTTCCAAAAGCTTGCGATACTGCTCGCGACGATTGCAGTTGCCGGTGCCGGATTTTTCGGCGCGGCGTTTCTTCTGCGCATCAGCGAGGTGCAAGACATCATAGATGTGTTCCGGAGGAAACTCAGGTAGGGGTGGTTCACCTGAACCGCCCGAATGCTGTAGCGTGCGCTGTCCTCAGCGCATTTAGCTTAGGGCGCGCAGATCCGCTGGGGACAGCGGACACTACAACAAACGCTACTACCCCAGCGCCTGATCGAGGTCCTCGATCAGGTCGTCGGCGTTTTCGAGGCCGATGGACACGCGCAGCAAGCCTTCGGGCGAGGTTGTGGTCGGGCCCTTCGATCGATGCGCGGTGCTCGATCAAACTTTCCACGCCACCCAGGCTCGTCGCGCGAATGAAGATTTTCGTTTTCGCCGCGACCGACATCGCCGCGTCGTAGCCGTCTTTCACTTCGAGCGACAGCATCCCACCAAACTCGGACATCTGTCCGGCCGCGATCTTGTGTGCCGGGTGCGACTGCAAACCGGGATAATGCACGCGCGCCACTCTCGGATGTTGCGCGAGGAACTCCGCGACTTTCATTGCGTTTTCCGAGTGCGCGCGCATGCGCCACGGCAATGTGCGCATCCCGCGCAGGATCAGCCAGCAATCGAAAGGCGAGGGGACCGCGCCGCCCTCGTATTGGATGCTGCGGATCCGCTGAAAAATTCATCATCCTTTTCGCAACGACAATTCCTCCAAGAACATCACAATGCCCGCCAAAATATTTCGTCGTGGAATGCAGGATTAGATCGGCGCCGAGATCGAATGGTCTTTGCAGCACCGGCGCCCATGTGTTGTCGCAAACGAAAATCGCGCCGGCGTCGTGCGCGATTTCAGCGAGCGCGGCGAGATCGACAACTTTCAGCAGCGGATTGGAAGGCGTTTCGGCCCAAGCCAGTTTTGTATTTGGCCGCAACGCTTTCTTGACCGCAGCGAGGTCGCTCATGTCCACGAAATCTGCCTCGCAGTCCCCAGCGCACAAAAATTTCGCGGATCAATCGTGACGTGCCGTAATAGGCGTCGATGTGCGCGAGGACGTGATCGCCGGGTGATAATGCCTGCAAAATCGACATGGCTGCGCCGGTTCCAGAGGCGAATGCTGCGGCCGCTTCGCCGCCTTCGAGCATGCTCACGCCGCGCTCAAGCGTTTTCCGATTTGGATTGTCGTTACGCGAGTATATGAACCCGCGCGAGTACGTGCCTTCGATGTCGCGCTCGAACGTGGTGGACAGATAAATCGGGGCGGCCACCGCCCCGGTTGCCGGATCCACCTCGTGTCCTGCGTGAACGGCTACGGTTTCGATTTTCATTTGCGGACATTAGCGCAGGTTCACGCGCTCTTGTCGATCTTTGGAGTGTAGCGTCCGATGTCAGGGTAGCGCACGCGGCTCGCGTGCTGGTTTGAAAGCCTGGCCGTCGCTTCGCATCCGTTGCAGCGGCGACGCGCCGAAACGATCTTTTCGGAGCTGCGATCAAACAGTTTGTCTAGGAACTTGAAAAAGTTCGCGAGCGCGAGACGCGCTCGCCAGCGCGTGACGCGTGCGCTACCCAGACCTGCGAATGTACGCCAAAGTTTCGCAGTTGACGACGCCACGTGCCCAGCGCAAATAGCAGCTTCCCATGGACGACCAGAGTTGCGCTGATGCAGCGATACACACGATTTACGACGACGAAGTTTTCCAGATGGCCTGCGAGCAGTTTCGCGTCATCGCCGATTATCTGAACATCGACCAGAGCGACCGCGAATGGGCGACGTATCCGAAGCGCGCCGTCGCCGTGACGCTGCCGGTGCACATGGACGACGGGAGCACCCAGAGCTTTTCAGGGTTACCGCGTTCAACATCACATCGCGCTCGGTCCGACCAAGGGCGGCACGCGGTTCGCGCCTTCGCTTTCGATGGGCGAAACGGCGGCGCTGGCGATGTGGATGAGTTGGAAATGCGCGCTGGCTCAGTTGCCGTACGGCGGCGCGAAGGGCGGCGTGGCGGTTGATCCCACACAAATTATCGCGTAAGGAGCTCGAAGCGGTCTCGCGCCGTTACATGCAGGAAATGATTCCGTTCGTCGGTCCGCACACCGACATCATGGGCCCGGACATGGGCACTAACGAACAGATCATGGCGTGGTTCATGGACACCTACTCGGTTTACATGGGCTACGCCGTGAACGAAATCGTCACCGGCAAACCGGTCGCCATCGGCGGAACCGAAGGCCGGCGTGAAGCCACCGGGCGCGGCGTCGTGTATCTCGTCGAGCGCGCGATGAACATGCTGAAGATGGATCCCGAAAAATGCACCGCGATCATACAAGGATTCGGCAACGTCGGCTCCGTGGCAGCTCTTGTCGCTCGCCTACAAGAGCGGCGTCAAAGTTGTCGGGATCAGCGATCACACCGCGGCGATTTACAATCCGAAAGGCATTGACGTTAAATCAGCCGAGCAACACATGATCAAAAAGGCAACCTGCGTGCGTTCGCTCAGGACGATCATGTAAATCCTAACGAGTTCCTCACGCTGCCGTGCGACATTCTTGCTCCGTGCGCAGTCGATCGCGTGATTACCGGAAAAAATGCCGGCCAACTCAAGTGCCGCATCCTTGCCGAAGGCGCCAACGGCCCGACCACGCCCGATGCGGATCTGGTTCTCGACCAGCGCTGGGACGAAGTGTTCGTGATCCCGGACATTCTCTGCAACGCCGGCGGCGTGATCGTTTCATACTTTGAATGGGTGCAAGGTCTGCAGGCGTTTCTGTGGTCGGAAATCGGAAGTGACCGACAAACTTTTCCGCATTCTCGAGCATTCGTTTGCGCAAGTGATCAGGCGCGCGAAGGACCACAGGGTCTCGCATCGCACAGCGGCGATGGCGACCGGCGTTGAGCGCGTCATCAAGGCCAAACAAGTGCGCGGCTTGTTCCCATGAGCGGTTGCTGCGAACATCCGCGCGCCGTTGAAACTCCTTTGAGGGCGTCTGTGTCAGGCGCGCGTCACGTTGGCGTTTCACAGCGCCGCCGCTACAGATTGCACGCACTGCGCTACGATGAAGTTTTCGCACACAGAAGAAAACCAGTGACGGTCGGCATCTGGATGTTCTTACTGACGAAGAGGACGGCCTTCGCATCATTGTGTCGCGTCTGGGTGCCGAACTGATCAGCATGGCGCGAATCAATGAAGCCGGCGAGTGGATTGGCTTTCTTTACCGGGACAACGATGTGACTGCGCCGCCTAAAGGCTGGGCAAATCACGCCACGGTCATGGGTTATTATCTTCATCGGCTTAAGAATGGCAGCAGTCTCTATCGCGGCCACGAAATCAAAGGGGCACCCACGGCTTTCTTCGCGCGAAAACATGGCATCTCGCCGGATCTTTTACGAACGAGAGCGGCGCTTCGCTGAAATACCGAATCACACCGGATGATTTTTCACGTAATCGACTATCCGCTGAAGGTGAGTGTGGATCTCACTTATCAGATTGGCGCTAACGGCGTGAGCGTGGTTTTCGAGTTTCGAAACCATGAAGCGGAACTGACCGCACACGTGTCGTTCGGTTTGCATCCAGGCTTCGGTGCGGACTTCATTCGAGACCTTTCATCTGCAAATGCCGCGCGGATTGTACCGACGCTATTTTTCGCCGGGCAATTTCTTGTCGGGCGAAACGCGCGAGGTTGAATTTCGCGGTGGCGAAATGCCGTTTCAAGAGACGAGTTACCCGGTTCGGTGATTCTCGAACTAGCGGATGTGCCGCGACGAGTTTTTCCTATGTTGATCCACCAAGTGGCCGATGGGTGACTCTCGACCTGACCGGCGTGCCGTGCGTGACGTTGTGGTCGGACGGTGGGCCGTTTCTCTGTGTCGAGCCGTGCTGGGGGTTGACCGATCATCACGAACAGCGCGCATTCGAGAAGAAACAAGGAATCCAAACCATTCCGCCCGCCGGCGAATTGCGCGCTTCGTTTAGCATGACGCCGCAATTTGCGTCGTGCGATTAGAAGTCGCATTATCACTTTACGAGTTTCTGCTGTAGCCACGGCGCTGCGCGCTGTCGTCGCGTTTATGAGGGCTCAAACCCAGACGCCCCACAGGGGCATGGCTACAATATTGAGATTACACGACTCCGGCTGTCCAATCAGAGGACAAAAGGAATGATGCATTTGGCTCGTCGCCGATAATCCGCATACCGCTCGGGGAATTGTTGCAGCATCAGTTTTTCCTCGTCGCGAAGTTTGATCCAGAAACTCGCAAACATTAGGAGTGTGCCCACAAACCCGGACAAGTGTCCTTGCGCGAGCGCGGTGGCAAAGAACATGGTGAGTATCCCGGTGTAGATTGGATGGCGCACGAATCCGGTACGGTCCGCGCTCCACCAGTTCGTGTCCTTCTTTTAGTGTCACCGCACCGCTCCAGTTCCGCCCGAGAGTAACTCTGGCCCAAACCGCGAAGGCCAAACCGATGACGCACAAGACTGCAGCCGCCCATGCGTTCAGCGCTACATGGGGAAGGACGCCGGATATTGAGCGGATACGGCAATCGCCGGCCATAGAGCTGCAGGAAGTAAGCGATCACCAGCAACACCCAGTAGCGCAGCCGTTGCGCCTGGGTCTCACGATACACCGTGCGCTTGGTCGATAACGCAGCGAGCACCCAGATCGCAACAAAGACCAGCCAGCAACCACTGATGATATCGAGGGCTAACGAATACGCCTGCATACAAGCAATAGTTTACCTGAAAATGTTCGTGTCGACCTGTCCGCCGTAGCCTTGGCGAAGGCGGATTCGTGGTTGAATATCCCGGTCATGGCTGTTTCTGCTTCGCTTCGCGCTTTTCTCGACCAGGCAATTGATTACGCGGGAATGTTTCCGCCTTGCGCCCTGGCGCTCGAGCCCGCGCTGCGGAACCAGGCGAGCTATGTGCGTTCATCCGAAGCGTGGATGCTGAACGGATTCGTTCTGCCCGTCGAACAATTCGATGCGGCAAGGCAATTTCTTTCAGAGTTCGATCCTCAGCATCCGCTCCGCGTCGCCGCGCTCGGACCGAAAACCACGAACGCGGACGCCTTTCTCGCTGGGCTGGGTAAGGCGGAGACGGCGATTCGTTCATTCTCGAGATCCGATGTCGATCTCGTCTCGGTCAGTCATCTTGAAATGTTTTTACCGGACGATGTAGATTCTGCGTCTCTCAAAGAGGCGAGGGCGATTGTGGGTGAGTTGCCGGTGTTTTGGGAAGCGCCGCCTGAGAAAGCAGAACAAACCATTGCATTGATTGCCGGGCACAACTCCGACGACGACACGCCAACATTCGGTTACAAATTGCGAACCGGCGGAGTGACGGCTGATGCATTTCCAACTTCGGCGCAGATCGCACTGGCGTCTGGTAACGGCAGCTTCGCATCAGCTCCCGATCAAGTTTACGGCTGGGCTGCATCATCCAATCCGGCAATTTCGCGACGAAGTGAAAACGAAGATGCACGGATTTCTCAATGTGCTGGGAGCCGCAGTCCTTGCGGCGGAACATCAATGGGACGGCCGATCAAGCCGTGACGATGCTCGAGGACGAAGATCCGCGCTCGTTTTCGTTTACCGACGATTTCTTCGCGTGGCGCGACTGGAAAATCGGCACGGAACGCCTGCAATACCGGCGCAAATTCGTGAAGGTCTTTCGGCAGTTGCAGCTTCGATGAGCCGCGCGACGATTTGCGCGCTTTGAATTTGTTGTAGGGTAGGGTCACGCCGCGCTGCGGCGTTCGGACGACTTCAGCGCGCCGTCCCTACCATTTCATGCCTCTCAAATCGTTCATCGACGTTTCACCGGATTCACACTTTCCATTGGAGAATCTTCCCTTCGGCGTTTTCCAACCGCGACAAGGGAAACCGCGTGTGGGCGTTGCGATTGGAGATTTGATTCTTGATCTCTCCGCGTTGGAAGAACTCGGTCATTTTCGATCGCCGGAATTTCAGAACCAAAAGGTATTCTCTGAGGATTCGCTGAATTCATTTCTCGCGCTGGGGCGACGCGCGTGGCGAAAAACGCGCGAGATCCTTCAGCACCTGCTATCGGCGGATACTCCAATACTGCGGGATGACGCTCGACTGCGAAAAATTTTTCATGCGCAAAAGGATGTAACGATGAAACTGCCGGCGCGTATCGGCAATTATACCGATTTCTATTCATCCTATCATCACGCGCATAACGTCGGCACGATGTTGCGCGGTCCTGAGAACGCGCTGATGCCGAACTGGAAATGGTTGCCAGTCGCATATCACGGACGCGCGAGTTCGGTGGTCGTGAGCGGCACGGACGTGCGCCGGCCGAGCGGACAAACCAAAGCGCCGGACGCAGCGGCGCCGACATTCGGCCCGAGCAAGAGCTTCGATTACGAGTTGGAAATGGCGTTTCTCATCGGGCCGGGCAACTCGTTAGGCGAACCGGTGCCGATCGATCGCGCCGCCGATCACATTTTCGGACTGGTCCTGATGAACGACTGGAGCGCGCGCGACATTCAGGCGTGGGAATATCAGCCGCTGGGCCCGTTCCTGGCGAAAAACTTCGCGACGAGCATTTCGCCATGGGTGGTGACGCTCGAAGCGCTCGAACCGTTCAGGAAACCACTCCCGCCACAGGATCCCGAGCCGCTTCCGTATTTACGCGCAAAAGACGATTTCACATTCGACATCCAGCTCGAAGCGCAGCTTCAAACGTCATCGATGAATGCGCCGCATGTGATCACGCGCACGAATTTCCAAAACCTTTACTGGAGCATTTCGCAGCAGCTCGCCCATCACACGGTTAATGGCTGCAACCTTGAACCTGGCGATTTACTCGCAAGCGGCACCATCAGCGGAGCGACCGAAGAATCGCGCGGCTGCATGCTGGAGTTGACCTGGCGCGGCGCGAATCCGCTGAAGCTGCCGAACGGCGAAACGCGGAAATGGCTCGAAGACGGCGACCGCCTAACGATCACCGGCTGGTGCCAGGGCGATGGTTACCGCGTTGGTTTCGGCGAAGTAAGCGGACGCATTTTGCCGGCCGTGGCCGACTTAAACGGCACGTTGATGTGACAAAGCGACGAGAGGACGCGTGCGCACTCCAAAGCTTCGCGAAATGGAACGTCGCCTTCAGAATTTCGCGCGCAGCGCTTTGGAGTGCGATGCGTCTTCGCATCGCTTTCTTCGTCTCGTTACGGCTCGACGATGTAAGTAGCGCGCTACATCCGCGTGATCAGCGCTCGCACCTCCGTGGTCGTACGCCAACGCGCACCGTTGGTCGGTTACGCTTTCAATATCTCGAAAATCGCATGCTTACAACCAACGCGAACTCCGCCGTCTACTTGCTGCCAGGCTTAACGGCGGGGATTTTGGCGAGATCTGGCGGGAGATTGTCTGCGGGGAATGTCTCGACATTCATTTCGATTAAGCTCACGAATGGACAGCCGAAGTCCGGTTTAGCTGCACCGCTTCGATCCACAATCACGCCGACTGCCGAGACGATGCCGCCATGCGCGTGCACGATATCGATCGTCTCCTGCACGCGTCCGCCGCGGGTGACGACGTCTTCGACGACAACGAATCTTTCGTTGGGCGAAATTTGAAAACCGCGGCGCAAAACGAGTTTGCCGTCATCTTTCTCTACAAAAATGTGGCGTTTGCCTAACGAGCGGCCGACCTCCTGGCCGACAATGATTCCGCCGAGGGCGGGGAGATAACTGTGTCGCAATCAAACTGGCGCACTTTATCCGCAAGCCATCCACACACCTTTGCGGCGATCTCGGTGTGTTGAAGAAGCAGCGCGCATTGGAAATACTCGCGGCTGTGCAGACCCGAGCGCAAAACGAAGTGGCCGTCCAGCAAGCGCTCCGGTCTTGCGGAAAAGTGCAAGCAGATCTTCGCTCATTTTGCTTGCAGGGCGTTTGACTTGCTCGCTCCCGCTCGCTCGGTCTCGCGACCTGCCCGTGCATGTCGCTCGAGCATCACCGCCGGCTCCATTCTGTGAAACGCCATTCGATGGCGTCGACACGGACGCCCTACAGAACCGCCCTTTGTTACTCTACCCAGATGTATCATACGCGGTTTGATCGGTCTCCGCCGCGGCGGCAATTACCTCGATTTCCACGTTAGCTCCTCTCGGCAGCGCGGAAACCTGGACGGTGGACCGGGCCGGAGGATCTTGTTTGAAATACGAGCCGTATATCTCGTTTACCGTCTGAAAGTCGCCGAGGTCCGTGAGGAAAATGGTTGTCTTCACGATGTGATCGAAAGTAAGGCCTTCGGCTCGTAAAAGGGCTGCGATGTTGTCCAGCACTCGCCGGGTCTGCGTCGCAATGTCGCCGGAAACGATTTCGCCAGACTTCGGGTCGAGCGGAATTTGGCCGCTGCAAAACAGGAAGCGTCCGCTGCGCATCCCTTGCGAATAAGGGCCGATTGCCGCCGGCGCTTCGCTGGTGAAAATGGGCTTCTTCATGTGGCCGATTGTAACTGGAAATCTACGGGGCACAATGAATCGCAGCCACGACATCGAGAAGGCCCGTCGATGAGTGATTCACGCGGCAGACGGATCATCAGCGCGCTCGGACAATGCCCGTGCATATTGGATTAAGGATCAAGACTTATGCACCGAGTGATCGGGTAATCGCAATTCTTTCCCAGTTGAACGTCGGGCGTTGAATGTTGAGCGTTGGGCGTTTTCTGCTTAAATGACGATTCCTGCAGTCCAATCCGAGGTGCAATTTAACGGCTGGGTAGCTCAGTTGGCAGAGCAGTGGACTGAAAATCCACGTGTCGGCGGTTCGATTCGCCCCCAGCCACGCCGCCGTTTTCATAGGTAAAATACGAGTGAAAACGAGTCTTTTGCCTTCGGTTCGGATTGGACCGGAAATGCAAAGAAAATGAAGGTTTGGACGGGCTTCGGCGTCATGCAGTGTCGTGCAATTTTCTGGACACGCTCGCGCAAGCGCCGGATCGCCCCAGAATCGTTTTGATTGCACGGACGACTCCGCAAGTAGCCGGAATGCGCTTGCGATTGGCATCCGATTTTCTTACGATTCCAGCACCTAGAATGAGGCGTTATCCCCATGCGTTTTTTCGAGAATTGGACCCGTTCGCAAGCCATGTGGCAGTCGCAGCACTTGCCATTGCCACGTGGGTCTTTCTAATCGTTCCGCTGTGGAGAAGATGGCGCCCAAGGTTGCTTTTGCTAAGCAAAAACAACTTGCTCAAAAAACGGTTGGCAGCCGCGACCATTGTAGCTCTCGTGTTTGCAGTGGGCTTGTGGACGGGGTGGCACAAGGATGCAATATCCGCTCGCCTGTCGCGCTGGCATAGCGAGTTGACGCGGACTATCCCCTCTCCGTCACCATCACCTAGTCCTTTGACGCTAACGGAGTCCTCGGTGGAAGCAATGGCCCAGACTCCTGCATTCTGGCCGCCGCTGGTAGATCAAACTCCTGCATCCTGGCCGTCGCTGGTAGATCAGTTGCTGCGAGAAGGCATCGAGCTGCGCGATCGGGGTGACACGACAAATGCGATCGAGCGCTTGCAGGAAGCGTTGGACAGCGAACCGAATAACGCCGCCGTATCTCGCCGAACTAGCGAAGACTTACGATCTCACGCAGCTTTACGACCGCGCGAATGAAATGTGGCGCAAACTTCAGGAAATGGGCCCCTCGGCTGGTGCGGCATATGAGCTAGCCGATCGACGGCTGAAGCTCGGGGTGCCGACTCCAGCCGCAGCGCCGATGCCGACGGCTCCGGATTCTTCATCGCGTGAGGTAAGCACTTCGCCGTATGGAACCGCTGCTGATTTTGCAAAGTACGCCATAAAGCCGCGCGAACATGAGATCGACCAAGTCCCGCCACTGCCCACTTCCACTGCATCGGAAGTATCTTCTCCTGCAACTCGCGCGAGTCCAGCAGAGCCGGGCCCTTCCGCCGAAACTGCCGTCGCTCAGCCGGGTGGACGTCTTATTGTTTTGAGGGCCCCGAACTTTGGATGGAATTTGGCTCTCAATCTTAAGATCGATGGGAGAACGGCCGCCAACATTGTGCAGGGACGCCGCTACGATCAGTTCGTGCCGGAGGGGCGTCATATGCTGACCGTGTCGGCCGTGCCAAACTATCAGCCGACGTCGACGGTGCTGAACGTGCGGCGCGGACAAACGTACGTATTCACGGCAATACGGCAGAACACGGATAGTGTTGTTCTTGTTCCATCAGCCCTGCCTCCAGGGCAGCCGCACTAGGTTGAATAGCAGCCGCTGAGGCGAACAGCTGTCCATCGTGAGAAACATGGACTAAAAATCCACGTGTCGGCGGTTCGATTCCCTGACCATGTTGCGGCGCACGTGCGATCCATTTCTATAAATGAAGTACGATTGGAAAGAGGCGGGCGAGGAATGGTCGCAACCGTGGGGCAGCTCTGCCGCGCAATGGGCCGGCACAATTTTTCCGCGGATTCGCGAGTGTCTGCCGGCGGGCACGATTTTGGAAATCGCGCCCGGGTTCGGGCGGTGGACGCATTATCTGAAGGATTACTGCAACGAACTGTGGGCCGTTGATAAGTCGAGCGATTGTATCGAAGCGTGTCAGCAGCGTTTTGCGAGTGTTTCGCATGTCCGCTGCTACCTGAATGATGGCCGCTCGTTGTCGATGATTCCCGACGCGTCAGTGGATTTCGTTTTCAGTTTCGATTCCTTTGTGCATCCGGACCGGGACGTGGTCGAAGCGTACCTGCGCCAACTTGGAACGAAGTTGAAAATCGGCGGCAAAGGTTTCATTCATCATTCGAATTTTGGCGAATACGTTAATTCGCCGCGCGAACGGCTTCCGGAGGCGCTCGCGAAGCCGTTGATCAAGGCGAAGATTCTCGACTGGGCGCATCATCGAAACCCCGGCATGACCGCCGAGTTATTTCGCGCGCTGTCGGCGCGAAACGGGCTGCAATGCCTGAGTCAGGAGCTGGTGAACTGGCGTGGGAGACGCTTGATCGATTGCCTTTCGCTGTTCGTGCGAAGTGATTCAGCGCCTGAAAATCCTACGAAAATAATCCGGAACCCGAACTTCATGCGCGAGGCGGCCCGAATTCGCCGGCAGTGGCAGACGCAGGGCTTAGTCACGTTGTTGTGAGAAAACGCAGCTGTAGCGTCCGCTGTCCCCAGCGGAGAAAGAGCGAGCATGTGATTCGCTCATCCCAAATGCGCTGAGGACAGCGCACACTACAACGCCGGAAGCGCAGGCGTGACGTTTGTTGCCTGATCGGTTTCGCTTGTCCGAGATCATGCGGCATGGATTACGTGCTGCTTCATGGGCGCAATCGCGCTCTTTGTCGTGCTGGCAATCGTATTGCACGTCACACGCAAAGCGGATTGAGTACGCACGCGATTCGAGCTGAGATCAGAAACTGAGTCTTGGAAAATCGCGTCGTTTAACAGACTGGCACGTCGTGGTAGCAAAATAAATCTCGACAAACTCACACGATCTCCTTAGGTAATTTTACTGATTTCGTCACCCGACGTTTCAGTGCATCTTCGGCCGAGCTGAGAAGCCCGAGGGCGCTGGACCTTCGCTGGAACCGCCGCTTAACGCGATCTCCAGGTTCCAAACTGAAGCCGATGTAGTTAGCAATAACGGATCTCGGCTTCTCCGCGGAACTGGATTTGAAGTGAATAGGTCTCCGGGAGTCGACGGTTATGGTTTTCGCGCAGACGAAAAATCTGGTTTCGGCCAGGACCAAGCGGGCTGTTGCTGCGGCTGCATTGTGCAACAACACACCTGGGACTGGGTGTTGGCAGCGCAGGAAAAAACACCAGCAGCCGCGGCGGCGCTTGAGAAACTCTGCCAACCACCTGGGTCAGGTGGACCTGATTTATCCAGAGCTACGAGGGGCGATGATGAGCGCAATTTGCAGGAATCCTCGTGTTTGGGTCCACTGGCATGGCAATTCGAAAACCAATCTCAATGAGGCTGGACTAGAAGCCTCTCAGGTCGAGGCCGTCTTGACTTGTGCCGCCGTGGCCAGGCGGATGAGCCTGCAGGTGGCTTATTCGTCTTTAGCAATTCGCACCCGAGGTATGCCAATCGCTGCACGATCTAACGGCGAGCAACCTCGACCGCGTGGTGGCTTTGGCAGTCGGCGCGGAGCTTAATGGATTGGCATGTTGGAAACTTTTGGAAGCGGGTGCGACGGACGTCTTGAGCTGGGACGAGGTTTCGGAGCCGGCGTCCGAATTGGCTGAGCGATTCGAACGATGGGCGACGATCGAACAGATCCTACACTCGGCTGCGGTGCAGGAGACCCTCGTCGGCCAAAGCCGCGCATGGGTCGCCGTTCTTCGCGAGGTGATCGAGATCGCGTAGCTCACCGAATCGGCAATCCTGATCACCGGTGAAACCGGGACAGGCAAAGAGCTGGTCGCCCGCCTCATCCACACCCTCGACGAGCGCCCAGGTAAACGCGATCTAGTGGTACTCGATTGCACTACGGTGGTGCCGGAACTTTCGGGTAGCGAGTTTTTCGGACACGAGCGCGGTGCCTTTACGCATGCAGTGTCTACGCGGGAAGGCGCTTTTGCCTTGGCCGATGGCGGAACGTTGTTCTTGGATGAAGTCGGCGAACTGCCGTCAGCGCTGCAGGCGGAATTATTGCGCGTGGTGCAGGAACACGCCTACAAGCGCGTGGGAAGCAATACTTCGGAAGACGACCAACTTTCGGCTCATTTGCGCGACAAACCGGGATCTGCGGCGGGAGGAACAACGGGGAAACTTCCGGACCGATTTTTATCACCGTATCGCAAGTTGGACTGCCATCTCCCGTCTCTCGAAGAACGACGGGAGGACATCATTCCGTTGACGCTGCATTTTCTTGGCAAACTGATTCCGAATCGAGAAGCACTCAGACTTACGCCAGCTGTGCGCGATTATCTGTTGTGGCGGAAGTATCCGGGTAACATCCGCGAGTTGCGTCAACTGGTGACTCGGATCGCACATCGGCATGTCGGTCGAGGTCGCATCAGCGTGGGCGACATACCCGGGGAAGAAGCGCGTGCGGGCCGCGCGCCTTACGAACGAGGATTGGTGTGACGAAGGCTTTTCGCACGCCATCCGCCATGCGTTGTTGAAAGGAGCGACACTCCGAGAGATAAGCTCGAAAGCTGCGGAAACTGCGATCCACCTCGCGCTGGAAGACGAAAGTAACAACATCCGCGTGCGGCGCGCAGACTCGGTGCGACCGACCGCGCCCCTGCAGATGCGCCGGGCTGCGGATCGTCGGCGTGACAAAAACCCATGCCGCAGAGACTGAGAGTTAGCGAGCAGTTACAGCGCCCGGCGCGTCTGCTGCCAGCCAGGGATCAGCGCGGCTCCCTTCGTCTGGCGCGCCCATTCGGAGAGTAGCTGCACGCACTGCCGTCGGCTGGTTACGTACGCGCGCAGTCAAGCGCAGAAAATTGCCGGAGAGCACGAGCTGCTCATCCGCTTCGTGCATCCTGAGTGCCCGCACTTTGGCCAACTCGACGGCAGGATGTAGCCAAGGTCCATCAGAGCCAAAGAGAATTTTTTGCGCCCGCTCGCTGCAGGGCCTGTTCGAGGCAAATCGAAGCGGCGGATTCCAGATGTATCAGTAAAGACATTCGGATGACGCACCAGATGGTCGATCAAAGCAAGCTGTGCCCGCCAGTCATCGGCAAAAACTGCCCGAAGTGCGGAATGATGAACATTACATCCGGATACTCGGTCGCCGAGCAATTCAACGCTCGGAGACTTCGCCCATCACATCGTAAAGCACCGGCAGGCAAAACACTCGCGCCGCCTCACAGATCTCTCGGGTGATTCGCGCGTCGTAGCGATGCACCTTCATGCCGACGAACCCGAGCTCGATGACCGCCTCGCGCACCATCTCCCTGACACGCCCGCGATCGCGCATTGGATGCACAAAAGCGAAGCCGAGAAAACGATCTGGTCGGCTCGCAACGATCCTCGCCACCTGGCGATTGGCGTAGGCGTAATCCGAATGAAACGCCGGGAAGAGCACCGTGCGATCGATCCCTGCCGCGCGGCTCCAGCGCAGGAAGTCGCGCAACGGAGCGTTCGTATCCCATGGCCCGGTCAGGCCATCGCCTTTTCCCGCGTGACGAGTGGCAGTCGATCGATCATGCGATGCAGCTCAATCGCGGCTAAGCGGCCAGGTCCGGTGCAGCGCGTGGGTGGATGCCCGGGGACGGCCATTCGCGCCGCGCCATTTCGTGCAGAAAAAGCGATGCTCGTGCGGATCGCTTTGCGAAATACAGAGAGGAGAAATTTCTCGTTTGGCCCGTGCAGAGAGTCGTCCGGCAGAGCAAAGCCCATCAGTACGTGGGGATGCCGAGCAATTCCTGAAACATGCTGACGACAGGAATTGTTCCCCCGATCGAGCAGCAGGACCGGCGGAGCGCGCCAAAACCCGCGCGTAGGCCCGGGCAGCGGCGCCGATCGCGGGGTGCCTCGGGTCAATCACGCGCGGGGTTGGCACCGGCTTGAGCTCGCACCGCGACGCGCACTGCCGACGTCGCGTTTTTGAAGATGAAGAGGCGGAACAGCCGCTCGATTTCTTCAGGGTCTTGGTCCGGCACGAGTCTGAATTGAGCTTGGCCATCGCACGCGAGGGAATCACCGCCTTAGCTCCGGGCCCTTGATAGCCGCCACCCAGACCGTTGATTGTAAGCGCCGGACGCACCGCAATGCGTTCGTAGAGTGTGAGGCCCGGCTCGCCCCAGCCCTCTTCCGCCTGTGCATCCTTGAGGACCTCCGCGTCGCTCGGGCCGTGACGCGCCATGTAGGCGCGCTCCTTCTCGCTGATTTTCCGCACGCGATCGTAGAACCCGGGAATCGTTACCCGCTGATCCGCGCCGTGCAGCTTCGCCAGTATTTCGCACAACGCCTGAAGTGGATTATGAATCGCGCCGCCGAAGTTGCCGGAATGCAGATCGGTCCGCGGCCCTTGCACTTCCAGTTCCACACTCAGCGCACCGCGCAATCCGTAAGTGATCGCCGGGCGGTTCGCGCCGAGCATCCGCGTGTGTCAGAAATGACGGCGATGTCAGCGACGAGATCGTCATGAGCGCGCGCCAAAATCGCGGGAGATTAGTGCTGCCAATTTCTTCTTCGCCTTCGAAGAGGCAGACGACGTTCACCGGCAACCGCGAGCGCTGCGCAGACAAGATTCCACCGCTTTGACGATGCGTAAAGAGCTGGCCTTTGTCGTCCGGACGCGCCGCGGCCGAACAGATTGTCTCCCCGCACCATCGGATCGAAGGGCGGCGAGCGCCACTCCGAGAGCGGATCGACGGGCTGCACATCGTAGTGACCGTAAATGAGCACGGTCGGCTGGTCGCGCGCGTGTCGCCAATCCGCATAGACAATCAGGTGTCGCTCGGTGGGCGCCACCGTGATATTTTCAACCCGATGCTCTGCAAATGCTGCGCGAGCACGCCGCACACCGCTTCACATCCTCCGCATGCCGAGGCTGGCGCTGACACTGGGAAAGCGCACAAGGCTCACCAGTTCGGAAAGAAAACGATCAGCCGACGCAGCGGCATAAGCGAGCTGGCTCAATCCGGCTCAGCGACTTCTTCGCCATGAAGCTGACCTCGTGATCGCTGTTTTGGCAGGGGGTTCTCATGTGTCTTCAGCCGGCGCACTCCTCGGACGACGGCGCGCAATGCTCAGAGAAACTGCGCTACGCGCGCCCGAAAATCGTTCTATGTCAGAAGCGAGGATCGACGGGCTTATTCCTGGTCCATTCCTTGTGAGCGATCACCCGATTGGTCCCCAACAATGCCGGTCGGCACAGCGCGGCTGCCGCCATCGCCATCGCATCGAGCCGAACCTCGGGGTAGGGGTCGACCCCGTCACCGCGGTTCTCATTCTCGAACCCATAGAAAAGTCCGTTTCCCCGGTCCATTGGGCAGATTCCGTCGGGCGGCGGTGTCGGGTGGGACGACATCGCTGATCACCTCGTCGAGCACTCGTTGCGCACCCTTCCCAGCATGGTTTGCCGGACCCGCGGAGACGAGATTGATCACTCCGGTTTTCGGAACATAGAAAATTCACAAGCGGTCCCGGGAGCGCGGGTTCGGGTCGCCGTCGCGGGCCGCCCGTTGACGATTGTATTGAGAGAATTCGTGCCGACTGTGTGGTGCATCATGATACCGATGGGAGCGAACCGACCCGCCACCCGCCGCTTCCGCCAGTCACCGATTTCGTTCTACCGTCAGGCCCGCCGCGCGGAGGTAACTGGCCAAATTCGCGGGGAATGTCCAGCACACGCGGCGCCAATGTTACCTGAAACTGAGCCGGCAGATTCCAGAATCTGGAAATCTCCACTGGCCCCATCAGCACCAAGTCCGTGGTGACATCATATCGCACGTAGCCGGCACCCTTATGAAAAATAGACATGTTGCGGAGTGAGACTGAGCGCCGCTTCGAGATTGCTGGAATTCGACGGGCAATCGCCAGAACTTCGAGATGGCCACCGGACCGACATCGACTAGGTCCGTCGCCACAAGTTATAACGCACATAGCCCGCGCCCTTGAATAAGATAACGTGGGTATCGTTCAAGCTTACCGCAGCATCGAGGTTTCTCTGAACTCGACTGGCAGCCTCCAGAACTCTCTGAGATTTCGGCGGCCTGACATCCACCGTATCGGTGGGAATATTGTAGCGCACGTAGCGTGATCCCTTGGAAGAAGTAGGCATGGCCATCGCCGCGATTGAAGGCCGCGTCGATATTGTCGCGGAAGCCCTGCGGGCAGGTTCCAGAATTGCGAAATTGCCGCTGGACCCACGTCCACGGCTTCCGTAGCAAGATTGTAACGCACATACCCGGCGTTCTTAAAAAGTAGGCGCACGCCGAGCCTTTGAGGCACCGGTGCGGTGCTTGCTCGAGGCCTGGGAAACCAAGACGCCTTCCTCGAGCGGACTTGAAGACTCCGGCTCCAGCGTCTGAAAGCTTACGTCTGAACGCACGTGAGCCGCCCGGCAGTTAGGGCAGCTGCAGGGTTGCCTCGCGCCTTGGCGCGGATCCGGGCATTTCAAACTCCTCGATTTCAAAGGTGAATGGGTTGTCCATAATCGGTAGCATGTTGAGGTGAATTAGCGTTACCATTTAAAAGCAGCGGCCGTGGCTGTGGAGCGTGGGCGTTGCGGCGTCAGCGGCGGTTTAGAATCTTCCGCAGGTCTGCGGTCAGGGAGGTCCTGCGCTTCAGCTTCAGAAATTTTCCGCCGATGCGCCGGAAGCGATTTCCACGTAGTCGCAAGTGCGCACCAGTGCCGAAGCCCCGCGCAATCCGCGCCGACTTCGGCCACGATGGGCCGGTTCAGACCGCAGTGATTTATAGGTTAAGGTGCATCTCTCACGTCGCTTTCGCGCGCCAGCTGAGCGCACAGCCAGCTTGGGCGTTTCGTCGCAGCTGCTTCAACGCGAGAAATAGAGACCACCTGACGCGAGGACCACGCAGCTGCACGCTAGTCAGCAATCGCACCCGGAACGCCGGCTGTCGAGCAAACCCACCAAAGCGCGGCCGCCATGAACACCCACCCGCAGCGACCCCGGCCGATGTCGGTGCGCATCTTGAGGCGGCGCTCGGCCTCTTCATTGCACTGAACGGATCACGACTCTCAGATTCCGCCCTGTTGCAACCAGGGCCTGTGCTTTGCACCCCACGGTTGTGGACCAGGTCGGGGGTTGCCGGAGAACGCGCGCCACGATCGATGCGCTGGCCCGGCCCGGTGCGCTTGACCATCGCCGCACGCGTTATCGGCCCGACAATGCCATCGGCCGCCAAGCCCCGCCGGGATTGGCTCACGCCAGTTTGCTTTGGAGCGTCCGCGCGTCCATCGCGCACCGATGACCGGGAGCAGCGCGAAGCTCGGGCAATCGCATTCAGTCCGGATTGGTGAGTGCCGTTTCGGTCATGCTTTCTCACGATCCCATCGACTTGCAAACCTCGGCTGGATTGGAAACACGCATCACGGCGGCGCGCGTGAGCGGGCCGAAAATACTGCTGCCGTCGAGGCTTCCAGGCTCTCCCCTCTCCGCTTGATTGAGAACATTTTGCACCCAGCAGGTTTTCTCGGCGGTCAGACGCATCCTGGCGGCCACCGCTTGCCGCGCCCTCGCCACCGCAGCGACCCGGCGCGCGCGCGGCTTGCGACGACGGCCTCCGCCTTTTTTGAGAAGCGGCGCTTCCTCCGGGGACTCTTCTTCAAACGTAGATTCTTCCCACGCTTCGCTTTGCTGTTAGCTGCCAGTGGAGTACTGGACGCATGGCGCCGGCTCCGCCGCTGCGCACGGCACCGCGCTGCTGAGCATTGGCGGGTCTCCACGGCGGTTTGTTCGTGGGTGCGCATGAAGTCAAACGGCTCGGCCTCGAAAGTCAGTAGGAATTTGCTCACAGGGATATCTCCTTGGTTTGTGGATTTTGCGTGTTTGGGTTCGGTTCAGTGAGGAATTCGCCGCGGTGTCGCATGGGAGGTTGCGGCGGCGATGATCGACGCCAGGCTGGGCTAAGCGCAGTTCCGATTGTTGCCAGGCGTCAAGCACGGCTGATCGATGGCTTAAACCACGCCTGGGAAAGTCCCGTTTCAGCGCGGTGTCTCAAGTCGTTGCCCAATCGAACTGGCGCCGCCAGGATCGAGCACGGAGGTTTTGAATTTCTTTCCGCGCCCGTGCTGCCACTTGTGCAGGTGCTCGTGGCCGGTGATCAAAGTGATCGTGGGAATGCAACGGGGAATCGGGTAGCGGACGAGCCGGACCAACGTGCGGTATTGAGCTTCCGAAAAAGGGCTCTGAAACGCTCGGTCGCGCGCGGCCGATAATAGAGGCGCGGGCGGCTTCTGCCGGGCCTACGAGCCTGGCGCTTCGGAGGCAGGTCCACTTCGATTCCCGCTTCCCGTCTCGTCGTCACACACTTTCACCGCGCCGGTGCCCATTCTCCCACCGGGATTGACCATCTCGATTCGCCGATGCTCCGCTGATTCGCCGCCCGCGATGCCGGTTGCTCTTGGTCGAGGTGTTGCGCGGGAGGCTTGATCCGGCCTCCACCATTTGCAGCGCGCGGCCTCCGTTGCGCAGAATGATGTAGAGTGCGCTGACGCCTCGCTCCGGCGATTCTTGAAGCGTTGCATCGCCCCTTCACCGAGCCGCCGCTCGTGGCGCGGAGGACGATCGGCGTATCAATCGCGCAGAAGCCGTCGCGTCCTGCGGGAGTTCGGGCTCGGATCCCAGAGAATCCCAGGGGAGCCTCGCCAGCTCCCGCCGGCCGCGCAGGAGGAGTTTGCCGAGGTGCGCGTGCGGGCTGTTGAGCGTCTCCAGAGAAGCCCAGGATGCCCATCGGCGAGTGAAGCCTCCGGGTTTTTTGTTGCCAGCGGCGTACGCATCAATGTGGCAGCTGCCACCTCCGTGGGGCGGGTGCGCGGAAAACCCAGCACGGTGTAGAACTCTTGCCGGTGGTCACGCTCCATCCCAGCCATTCTCGCATGCGGCGGTTGAGCGGATCGCCTTCTCACCTGGTCAGCGCGTGCGCTCTCGAAATCGAGGATCCTGGAGTAAAGGTAGTTCATGTTGTCGGGCGCACGCGCTGGCGATAGAAGGGGTCGGGCGGCGGCGGTGACGCGGAATTCCGGCACCAGGCGAGGATGTGGTCGATGACTTCGCAAGTCACCCGCACGCCGCGGTTCGCGCCGGGGACCGGGGAGATCACCCCCTCCCGTCGGCTGGCACCGGCCGCTCGGCGTGCCGCTCGCGCCCTCCGTGTGAATACCGAGCAGCAGGCGGATGGCGTTGTTTCCGAGGAGCCAGATCGGGCTGCCGCTGTGGCCGGGGCAGGTATCGATGACGTAGTTCAGATGCGTCGCCGAGATGCCGGTGAGCTGGATCCTTTCCGAATGCCCCCACATCGTGCCGGGCGGCTTGTCCGCCAGGGATAGCCGGCGATCGTTAGCAGCGTCGCGGTATTTGCATCGCTGCGCGGCTGGAGACGCATGAATTGAGTGGGCCGGCGGAACGCCGTTCGGCAAAATGATCACTCCGAAGTCGAGCGTCGGATGCACTCGGAAGCGCGTGGCCGGCGCGGCGTGATGCTTGCCGGGATCGGCTGGACGTTGATCGCGCGCCGCGGAGAGATCGGCGCCGGGCGAGACGCGGATGCTGGTGAAACGCGGCCCCTCCGCGGCGGTGCGCACGTTGAGTCGCGTGAGGCAATGCTTCGCCGTGAGCACGACCTGCGGCGCGATCAGCGTGCCCGTGACCCGGCTGACAGCGCCGCCGCCGATGGGATTGCGCTCGAGCAGGCAGATGGTGTTGAAGGGAAACATCAGCGTCGAGGGCCGCTTGCTGCGCGGGGTGATGCGGAAACGATCGTCGCCCGGAGAAGTCGGGCTGTTGATAATGCTGTATTGCAGCTCCTCCTCAAGGTCCATTCGGCCTGACTCTCCGGCGCTGGTAGCTCAGTGTCGCCCGCTTCCAGCAACTCTCCAAAAAGCTGTTCTTCTTCCAAACTCGAACGCGTCCTCCGGTTCGAGCGTTTCCAAGGCGGTGAACGGACCGAACGGATTATCCTGCTCAGACGACGCTGATGCCGGCACGATTTGCGGCCCAACTCCGGTGATGACCACTGTCCCCTGCGGGAGGTTTGCAGCTCGATTATCCACGAAAAACGCATTTTGTGATATTGCGTGAGGCCCGGCATCACCGATCCAAGTGCTTTTCGACAGGCCCACCTTCGCGTTGTATGCGCGCCACTCATCCATCGTTGGCTGAAGCGCCCATTGGCTTTGGCGAGAATAGACGGCGGTGTCGCTGCGAACTCACTCGCATTTCCGATGGGATTCGGGAGTTGCCCGCGAATTGCGCGCTCGGCGACCTCGAGCCGGGCGAGGGCAACTTCAGGCGTCGCTTGCGGTTTCAAGTATCTACGAAGTTGGCCACGGGGCATATTTGCGCGGATATGGGTGCCTCCGGTCCGTGCGAAATCCGGATTCTTGTAGTGTCGGGCGGCGGCACCGCCTGAGTTCAAGACAGCCTGCAGCGGTGTTGAGTAGGCCCGAATGAACCGGCTGAAGGTTGGGTATACCTTGTGCGTGAACAATGCATAACGATTGAACATATGGCCCAGATAACTGCGCGGCTGCCTGCATCGTCGCGCCCACCAGCTTCGCCGATTACGAAAGCGTGCGAGCAAAAGCGCGTCTTCGGCGGTGAAAGCGTAGCGAAGCTCGGCCGGCCTCTCACGGTCAGAACGCCGAAGGGCCCGTGGGAGTGTGGCTGCCACTGCTGCCGGATGGACCTTCAAAGAGCTCTTCTTCTTCAAACTGCAAACGCGTCCTCCGGTTCGAGCGTTTCCAAGGCGGTTGGATCGGATTCAGTGGTGAACGAACTTTTCATGCGGGTTCTCCCGTTTCTGTTTGGGGTGCTCAGATTGTTTGGGCTGGTTATTTCCAATGCCTCGGCATTATGTACCACTTCATGGGTCCCCTTGTGCCCCGGAAAGGCGCCTTCTTCATCGCCGCGAGGTTGTAGGTGCGCCGGCAGGCAGAAGCGCACATGGACGTGATCGTTATGAATGGTGTCGTGAGTTACATTCCTAACGCCTTGCTCCGTCCGGAGGAGCAAATCCGATGGACGCCGAGAAGCCCGTTGTCGTGGATGGTGTCGACCATCTCCTGCGTCAACTCCTGTGAATATTTGCTCCGGTTGCATCCTGAAATTGACCGGGGCGGTGCGCCCGTCGCTGCGCATCAAGCTGATATCGGCATCCGATTCCCATGCGGTGACTGTCGTGCGGCGGAAATTTGCCCCCGCAGCGGCTGATGTCACGAGATGCGGACGAAACGGCGAACAGATGTACGACACCACCAGCGGCAGCCATTCTCGGTGAGAGCGGCGATTGTTTCCGGCAGACCAAAGCGGTGGGATTCCAGCTTCTTCGCCTCGGGCCGGGAGCGGATTACGGCATCAGTGTGTTCACCTGAGGAATCGTCACGTGCAGCAGGAGCCAGACGACGTGAAATTGGGCAGGGCAGCGGGCGACAACATCTTCTTGGCTTCGTCGCGAAAGAATTTCCACGAGCGCGATCAGATCGCCCAGGCGCCGGACTCGTTAGGCGAAATTGGGCGTCCATCGCGTTCCGGGGTGATGCATGAAGAAGGCGATGTTGGCCAGCTTGCCGGAATCGCGGATGCCGCTCTTGATCGCGCGCTGCAGCGCGAGCGGCCAGACCGCGCCGCCCATCGCGATCGCCTGCTGCACATCCGGCGCGAGTACTGATCAGCCCAGCTTTCCTCCTCCACTCAAATTCCCCGTTGGTTTCCAACTCGGGAGCGGCGCCGCCTCCGCGCCCGGCCGGCGGGTTGATGATTCCAATGCCACGGCTCGCGTTCGTATGGGTGGAAACCAAAGCAGACGGCGTTTTGTGCCAGCCATCGATAAGCGGGCAGACGACGCAGGCTGATGTTGGCGCCGCTGTTCTTAGCCGCCAAGATAGAAGTCGATCGCGCGCCCGCTTTGATGTGCACTACCCCTGGGCGGGTGCCACCCATTTTCGCGCTTCACTGGCGGAACCATATTTTGCCAAGGCCCGCTCCCATAATTTGCGCTGACGCTGAGGATCACGAAAGCCCGATGATTGGCAGGAGTAAGGGATGCCGATGGCCCCGACGGCGAGCGGCGGCGACTAACGCTTTCCATGCTTCGGCGGCGAGAGGATGCAGCGGAATCGAACGACCAACTCCTGGCACATCCACTACTCGCGGCGGCGGAGTCTTCACGCTCACGCGTCTGCCACCGGGTGACTCCACGGGCTGAGGCGTGAAACCGAATCGGCACTTCTACCAGACGGAATCGACGCCGGCTCCGTGGTTCGGGCATTCGGCCGCCTCATCGTGCCTCCAACTCGCCTTCGGCATGAGCGGCGCTTCTACTCGAGATCATATTCCTCACGGCCTAACGAGCGAGCCGGTGTGGCCGAACCAATTGTGGAGCTCTTGGCATTGGCAAGGATTCGCCAGCCGTAGGTTCTCGGAATATGCGGTGGCCGACAGACGTCCTTTCTACCCGGCAACTATTGACGAAGCTCTGAACCAGGCGAAATGACGGCGGCAAGCGCCCGCTCCACGATGCGACTAAACCTCTCCGTCGCGGTTCCAGGACGATACAGGACGCGCAGAGCTCCACCATGATTCGCCATATAACTCTCGACCGCCTGGGTGCCGGCAGCGAGCGCCTTCTGGTCGCGGGCGATGCGCGATTTTGCCCACCGAATCAACATCGCCGGATCCTGGTAGAGACCGTCAAAGATGTGGACCTCCTGGGGATCGTTGTAGCGCAGCATTCCCTAAGAGGGCTGCGCTCCGCCAGAATGCGCCGTTAGGATCAATCGTTTCTTGCGCCAGGCTCGCTGCGCCGAGCCGTTGTGCCGAGCGCGGCCAATCCCAGATCGATCAGCTGGCGCAACTGGCTTTTGGTGACGAGCGCCGGGAAAGCTATGGCCTGCTCCAGTCTGGCCGCCGAAGAGGTTACCGCTGCGGCAAGATGCCGGGCGTTGGCTCGGATCTCGACCTAACGAGCGATCGGATCCTTTGGGGTCCCGCCAGTCGAGGCCGGCAGATGTTATCCTGGGCCATGGATTCGATCGGTCGGCCGGACAGAGTGCGCATAAGCGTGCAGTGACAACCACATCCACGGTGCGCACCCGTGCGGGCAATACGTAACCT
>ERZ1370068.6318-contig-5308_pt1 | contig 35283 bp, 58 predicted proteins | sample MGYA00561227_ERZ1370068 | MGnify/ENA primary metagenome ERZ1370068 (study PRJEB38410, sample SAMEA6850437) | metagenome | study: Metagenomic assessment of the ecological functions of the soil: analysis of the soil microbiota associated with the...
TGAACTTGCCCCTTGGTCAGAGTCGCACTTGTCCTTGGTCATGGCCGAGAAGCCCTGACCCTTGCAGGCGTTCTGGCCCTTGCAGGCATTCGCGCCGCGCCTTGCAGGCGCTCTGGCCCTTGCAGGCGTTGGCGCCGACGCACTTTCCTTCTGCCGGCGGCGTAGGTCACGGTCGAGATGCGTGGCGCCGGCCAGGAACAGCGTGGCTGCGGCGGCGGCGATGAGCGGCACCAGACTTGGTCGTCACCTTCATGATCGTCTCCTCCAGAAGAAGAGCGCCAGGGCGCACCGCGCATGCGGGACCTCGATGCCGGCAGACTGCACCCAGCGATAGCTACGCGGAGACTTGACTTAGTTACGCGGCAAACCGGATTTTTGTTCGGCCGCGGGTCGAATTCCGATGGCCCGGCAGCACTGCCGGGCCTCCGCCGCGTCTCGGGTCAGATCAGCCCTTGACGAACTTGCCGCCCATCGCGGTGCACTTCGCTTCGGAAGCCATCGAGAAGCCGCTGGCCCTGCAGGCGTTGCAGGCCCTTGCAGGCGTTTCGCAGGCGCTCTTGCAGGCGCTCTGGCCCTTGCAGGCGTTGGCGGCCCATGCATCTCGTCCGCTGCGCCGCGTTGGCGGGAGCCGACACTGGTCGAGACGACGGCGCCGGCGAGGAACAGGGTGGCAGCGGCGGCCGCGAGCGTAGCACCGGACTTTGAATCCAACTTCATTGACGATCTCCTCGATGATTGTTTGACGACAAAATGTGACGTCGTGAGCCTCCGGTGATCGGTCGATCACCGAACCGCACAACGAACGGAAGTCTGGATGCCCATCAGATCGCAGTGATTTGCGCGGAGGTCGAAGTCGCCGGCGACGGGAATGCGCATCCAGGACCAGCTACGGGGTATCGGGCGATTTGGTTACAGCAGTTTCGAAAGAAAATTTGCTTTTCTCGTGTCCGGTCATCCCGTCCATGTCTAACACCGGCCCGAATGAGTATTTCGTTGCGCGGCGGAGTTTGCGGGTGGCCGCCGCGACCGATGTCAGAAACCTGACGCTTCAGTGCGATTAGGATCGGCGCCGCGTCAATTCGCGTTGCGCTGCACAACGAAATTTTCTTCGCCGCGGTTTCAGTCCAGCGACGGCCCGCGACGGCTTCAGCTTCGCCATCTGCTTCACCGTTGCCTGCAAGTTCCTCGGCATTGAAGGACGGAAACGAGCAAATGCGGTTGCTGCAGGCGAACGCCGCAGGCTCGCCGAGGTCGGGATATTCGACGTCGGGATTGGGCAGCTTGCCCTCGCGCAGATCCAGCCATTCCAGCGCGTTTGTAGCGGGCCGGCAGCGCACGCGCCAGAGCATGCAGGGTTTTCGCGCGCGGCGTCGTCCTTGTGTCCGACGATGGTCATGTGGGTCGGCTCGACCGCGAGTTCTTCGTCGGCGAGCAGCACGCCGGGCAGGGGACGCACCATCTCCGGCCGATGCGCTGGCGAGGTAGCGCATCGCATGCGATGCCTGCTCGCGATAGCCGTCGTTGCCGAAGTAGCGGTTGAGCAGGTTCATGAAGCGCGCGACCTGCACCTGGTCGTCGATCAGCTTGGCGGGTTTGGCGAGCACGCCGGTTTTGCCTTCCGACGGTCTTCGAGGTCAAGCAAGCCGCCGGCATCATCGCGGAACGTCGCGACGAAATCGCCGGCCTTGGCCGCCGAGTTGAGCCAGTCGCGATTGCCGGTGGCGGCATAGAGATCGAGAAAGGCCTGGCCCATCGCCAGCGTATCGCCGAGGAACGGTCCGCCGCGATCCTTCTCGCCATGGCGGAATCCGCCATCCGGCAGCGCGCGGTTGTCGATCACCCATTTCGCCGCGCGTTCGGCGATCGCGAGCACCTTGGGATCGTTGGTGACGTTGTAGTAGGCGGCAAGTCCCGAAATGGCCCAGCCGTTTTCGCGCGCGTAGAGATTCTTGTCGATGCGCGGCATGCCGAGCTTGCGGCGCTCGCCGTCCGGCAGCGCGTAGTATTTGTGTCCGTCGATGTCGTGGTTGAGATCGGCGTCCTGGCTGACATAGAACGCGCCGTCGGGGCTGGTGAGGAATTGCCGCGAGATAGCGTTCGATGTTGCGCGCGGCGGCGAGATATTTCGGGTCCTTCCACAGCGCATAGGCCTGGCTGTACTGCCGGAGATATTGCGCCTGGAACGACATGATCTTTTCGAAATGCGCATGGGTCCAGGAGCCCGCTTCGGAATACTGGTACACGCCGCCCCACACCGGATCGATCAGCGCGATGCGCGGCATCCAGCGTCTGCCGGGCGCGCTTGATCGCGGTGGCGTCGCCGGCCTCGGCGCGGGTGATCGCCAGGTCCATGCTGTCGGCGTCGATGTATTTCTGGTTCTCGCCCCAGCCGCCGAGTTTCTCCTCGTAGGATTCGTCGACATTCTTGCGTCAGCGCCGCGCGCTGCTCCTTGTCGAGGAAGGCCGAGGTCGACGGCTTCATCTCAAAGGCTTCGCCGACCGATGGTCCGGGCGAGGGATCGTCGATGATCGCCTTCGAGCAGCGCCTGCATCCGCTCCGGCTCGATATAGCCCCTGATCTTGGCGATCTCGGTGCCGTCGGGGCCGAACACGATGGTCGCCGGCCAGCCCCAGTCGCCGTAGCGGCTCGACAGATCGGGATTGGCGTCCTGGTCGACCCGCACCGGCAGATATTTCGCGGCCAGCAATTCCCTGACCTCGGGATCGGCGTAGGTCGTCTTCTCCATGACGTGGCACCAGTGGCACCACACCGCCTCGAGATCGAGAATGACGAAGCGCTGCTTCGGCCTGCGCGCGGGCGAACAGATCGTCGCTCCATTCGCTCCATTTGGGGCCGTCTGCGGCAAACGACGGCGACGCCGCAAGCGCGGCGAAGGCGAAGGCGGCGATGCGGACGAGTTTCATGGCGGCTCCCGGAAGCGCTGGCGTTTCGAGCGAGCTACGCGCGCGGCAAAAATCCGGGCTCAGCTTTTCGCGCGCTGTCACGGGATTGTGAGATCAGGTCGATTTGCTCGCCGTGGCCGGCCGCATTCACCAGCAGCCGGTCCAGCGACGCAGCGCCGGGACCTGCGATGGCGAGCCACATGAAGGCCGGCGAAATAGGCCGCCTCCTCGAAGCCGAGCAGCGTCTCCAGCAGATCGACGTCGCCCCATTTCGCCGACTTGATGGCGACGACCATGACCACCGCCAGCATCGCGGCCGGGATTCGCGTGAACAGGCCGAGGATCAGCATCGCGCCGCCGAAGACATTCGACGCCGGATACGAAGGGGGTGAGGATTTTCGGGAACGGTATGCCCCAGCCGACAAAATTCTCGGTCACCTGCGCCAGATTATTGAGCTTGCCCCAGCCGGCCAGCATGAAGGTGTAACCGACGATCAGCCGCATGATCAGCGGGCCGGCCCAGGAAAAATGCGACGCGATCTGCGCGGGCAACAGGATGAGAAGATTGACGATGAAATGCATGCGAACCCCCTCTAAGTATTTGGCGTAACGCGAGGCCGCGATCTGCGGTCTCCTCAAATCCGGTGCGCGCGAAAATGCCGCGGCTGCGATGGCGGCAATCTGGTTCCGGCAGCAATTTCGCAATGCGCCGGCCCGCTTGTTACGGGGCCTTAACCGAAATTTTGCAGTGCGAGGAAAGTCTCCAGCAGCCAGATGCTGATGCTGGAGACGGAGCCGGTCAGAAAGCCGATGCCGGTGATCACCATCAGGACGCCCATGGCCTGCTCGACCTTGCTCGAGATGCCGCTTCATCCGCGCGAACAGCGAGGAGAACTGCTCGATCATGAAGGCTGCCAGCAGGAACGGGATTCCGAGCCCGGCGGAATAGACCGCGAGCAGGCCGGCGCCCTTTGGTCGACGGTGGCCTCGGCCGCCGCGATCGACAGGATCGCCGCCAGGATCGGGCCGATGCAGGGCGTCCAGCCGAAGGCGAAGGCAAGCCCATCGCATAGGCGCCCCACAGCCCGACCGGCTTCGGCATCGGCATCCGGCCCTCGCGCATCAACAGGCCGATCCGGGTCAGGCCGAGGAAATGCAGGCCCATGATGATGATGACGATGCCGGCCAGGATCGAAAGCTCCGCCGACCAGGCGCGGATCAGGCCGCCGATCAGGGAGCGCGCTGGCGCCGAGCGCCACGAACACGGTGGAAAAGCCGAGCACGAACATCAGCGCCGAGGTCATCACCGCGCGCTTGGAGGCCTGCGTCGTCTCGTCGTTGGCGACATGCTCGATGGTCGCGCCGGTGAGATAGATCAGATAGGGCGGCACCAGCGGCAGCACGCAGGGCGACAGGAAGCTGACGAGACCGGCAATCAGGGCCGCCGGGATGGAAACATCGTGCATTGCATGACCTTCGAGAATTGCCACAAGGCATAGCGCCGTACTGGCTTGTACGGAACAGACAATCGATAAGTTTCGTCTGCCATTACGGCTCAAGTGCGGTCACAGAGCCGTGTCCGGGGCGTCGAAATGGCCTCGCCGCTGAAACAGACGCTGGTATGGTCGCGTAATGCCGGTAAGCGGCCCCGCGAACCAGGACCTCTGCATGCGCCTCGGCATCCGCACCGCCATTTCCGCCCTCGTGCTGACGTCCATCGTCGTCAGCGCCGTCGGCGTGCATTTGCTGTGGTGGCGCACCGCCCATCAGGTCAGCCAGACGCTCGCCAACACCATCAACGACCAGGATCGTTTCGGCGGTCGGCGACGAACTGCAGTCGGTCACGACGGAGGCGCGCTCGTCGATGATGGCGGTGCGAACGCTGCTGGCCGAAAAAGTGTTCGAACCGCGCGACGCCAGCAAGCGCGAAGTCGTTTTCCGGTCGCAATTGCTGTCGCAGCCGACCATCTCCTGGGTGGCGTTCGGATGGCCGGACGGATCGTTCTTTGCCGGGCACAAGGCCGGCGACGGCGTCATCGAAATGCTGGAGATCACCCCGGACCGCAAGCTGCGAGACCGACCGCTACGAATTCGTCGGCAACGATCTTCAGCTCAAGAACAGCCATGTCGAGGACACCAAATATTCCGTCACCGATCAGGAATGGTTTCGCACCGCCATCGAGACCAACGACGAACTCTGGGCGACGCTGACGACGCATCCGCAGGGCGAGCGGCTGGCGGCGGCCTTCGCGGCTCCCATCGATATCGACCGGAAGCCTGCCGGCGTCATCGCCATCATCATCGAACTGACGCGGGTGTCGAATTTCCTGTCGCAGCTCACGGTCGGAAAATCGGCCGGCGCCTTCATCCTCGAACGGGACGGCAAGGTGGTCGCCGCCCCGATCCGAACGCCAACGAGGCTGGTGGCGCTGAAAACCGATCATCCGCTGTTTCCGATCGCGGTCGAGGCGATCCAGAACGCCAGCGCCTACGAAGCCCGGCGAAGGGCAGCCGTTCAATACGAAGGTGACGCGGGACGGCAAGGCCTATCAGGCGGTGCTGACGCCGATTTCGTTTCCGGGCTGGTCGCTGGTGACGGTGGTGCCGGAATCGGAATTTCTCGGCCCGGTGCAGATGACGATCCGGAATTTGCTGATCGGCCTTGCGGTGCTGATCGTTTTCGCCGGACTGCTGTCGGCATGGCTGGCCCAGCGCCTGATCGCCGCGCCGCTGATCAAGGTGGTCAACGAGATCAGGCATGTCGAGCGCTTCGACCTCGACAAGGTGCAGCGGCATCCGTCGCGGCTGACCGAGATCGAAAATCTCTCCGGCGCGATCGGCGACATGGCGCAGGGGCTCGCCGCGTTCCGGAAATACATTCCGGCCGATCTGGTGAAGCGGCTGATCAGCGACGGCAACGGCGCGCGCCTCGGCGGCGCGGTACGGCCGATGAGCGTGATGTTCATCGATCTCGCCGGCTTCACCGGCATGTCCGGAGCGGCTCGGCGACCGCATCATTCCGCTGCTGTCGCGCTATTTCGACAGCGTCTCGGTGCAGATTCAAAACCAGAACGGCACCATCGACAAATTCATCGGCGATGCCGTGATGGCGTTCTGGGGCGCGCCGTCGCCCAATCCCGATCATGCCGTCGATTGCTGCCGCGCCGCGCTGGCGTGCCGGCGCGCGATGGAGGAGGCCGGCCTCGTCGACGACCACGGCGAGCCGCGTCAAGATTCGCATCGGCATCAATTCCGGCGACATGCTGGTCGGCAATATCGGATCGGAAGTGCGGCTGAACTACACCGTGATCGGCGACGCCGTGAATATCGCGAGCCGGCTGGAGAGCACCAACAAGGTCGTACGGCTCCACGATCATCATCGGCCCGGAAACGCCGCCGGCTGGCGGGGAACGCATCGTGGTTCGCGAACTCGACCGGCTGGCGGTCTATGGCCGCGCGGGCGGACTGCAGATCTACGAATTGCTCGGCATGGCCGAGCGAGTTCGATGCAAAGCCGGACTGGGCGACTTCCTATGAAGCCGGCCTGGCCGCCTGGCGCGCGCCGCGACTTCACGGCCGCGATCGCTGCGTTCGAGAAGGTGCTGGAAATCCGCAACGACGATGCGCGCGTCATCGGCGATGATCGAACGCTGCCGGCAGCAGCTCGAAAATCCCGCCGGCGAAGATTGGGACGGCACGACGGTCGCCCGAACGAAGTAGGCGGCTTGCGACGTCGGCCTGCAAGCGCTCTTGCGCGCCGCTTCCGTTTGGTCATAGAATTTACCCAGAAGGTTAAATTGTGCATCCGCAGCGACGCGGTGCCACAACGACGCCGAAACGAGGCTTGAGCAACAAGGCTTCGAAAAACAAACTCTGGGGAGAAAGCGCCATGAAGAGCGGGTCCATCAGCCGGCGCGTGCTTTTGAAATCGTCCACGGCGGTCGCCGCAGGGCTGGTGCTGTCACCGGCGATCATCGGGCGGGCGCAAGCCGCCACGATGAAGATGAAGTGCTCATCGTCGCTTCCCAACGATCCCAAATATGCCAACGGCCGCGTCTATTATGACAATCTGGTGCAAGCACCTGAAGGGCAACGGCCTCGGCGAGCAGATCGAGGTCACGTTCTTTCCCGACAACCAGCTGGGCCAGGAAATCGACGTCATCAATTCGGTCAAGCTCGGCGTGATCGACCTGATGCTGTCGGGCTCGTCGATCTCGGCCAATCTCGTTCCGCTGGTCGGAACCTTCGACCTTGGCTATCTCTTCTCCAGCTTCCCGCAGCAGACCAAGGCGTTCGAGGCCGGCGCCGCCAAACCGATCGAGGATGCGCTGCTGAAGGGCGCGAACATCCGCATCATCTCGTGGGCGTATAATTTCGGCTCGCGCAGCGTGCTGGCGAAGAAGCCCGTGAAAGGCCCCGAGGATCTGGCCGGGCCTCAAGATCAGGACGCTGCCCAATCCCGTCATTACCGAATGTCTTCGCCTGATGGGCGCCGCCGCGACGCCGCTGGCGTTCGGCGAAATCTACACGGCGCTGCAGGCCGGCGTGCTCGACGGGCTCGAGCATGACCCGCCGACCATCCTCGCCAGCAAGTTCTACGAGACGTCGAAACACTACGCGCTGACCCAGCACAATTTCTCGCCGCTCGCGACCTATTTCAGCGATGACGACGTTCAAGCAGGATGGATCCCAAGCTGCGCGAGGGTTTCCTCGACGCGGCCAGGAAGGCGGCCGCCGACACGCGCACCCACGGCCTCGAGATGGAGAAGGAGGCGCTCAAGAATCTGGCGGACAAGGGCGTCACGATCGTCGAATGCGACAAGGATGCGTTCCGCAAGCGCGTGCTTCCGCAGACCGATAATTTCATCAAGGCCCGGCCCGAGGCGAAGCCGGTGGTCGACATGATCCGCGCGACACAGGCTTGAGGTAGCAGGTGATGTCAGTCGCCGCGCCCTCGCTCGACAGCGGCGGTCACCGGATCGACGGCCTCGCTGCTTGCTGTGAGCGACGCCGTCGCCGCGATCCTGCTGGTCGCCGATCTCCTGGTCGTCTGCGTTTCGGTGTTGCTGCGCTTCCTGTTCAACGCGCCGGTCGAATGGGCCGACGACGTGGCGCGCGGCCTGATGGTGGGATCGAGCTTCTTCGGCGCCGCCAGCGCGCTGGCCCGCGCCGAAAATCTCGGCGTCGCCTTCTTCATCGACATGCTGCCGTCCGGCGCCCGCCGCGTGCGTCGATTCCATGGGCGCGCTGCTGGTGACGGTCATCGCCTTCTATGTCGCCTTCAACGCGATGAAGATGGGCTGGCTGACCACAGGGCAGACTTCCGGCTCCGGACTGCCGCTGGAATGGACGTTCTATCCGATGGGCGCGGGCGCGCTGTTCATGACGGTGTTCGCGCTGGAGATTTTTGCGCGCGTCCGATCCGCGACATCGTCGCCGGAATTCTCGCGGCAGGCCTGATCGCCGGGACTCTATCTGGCGTGGGACTTTCTGGCGCCGGACTACGGTGCCGTCGTCGGGCACGCTGATGCTGATCGGGTTCTTCATCACGCTGTTCGGCGGACTGCCGATCGGGTTTGCGCTGGCGCTGGCGGCGCTGATCTTCATCTGGGTGGAGGGCACGCTGCCCGGCGTCATCTTTGCGCAGCAGATGGCGCGCGGCATCGACAATTTCGTGCTGCTGGCGATCCTGTTCTTCATCCTCGTCGGCTATCTGATGGAAGCCAACGGCATGTCGGTTCGCCTGATCGAACTGCTGCAGCGGGCGGTAGGGCGGATGCGCGGCGGCCTCAACGTGGTCATGGTGATGTCGATGGTGCTGTTTTCGGGCATCTCCGGCTCCAAGATGGCCGACGTCGCGGCGGTGGGCTCGGTGCTGATCCCGGCGGCGCGCCGGTCCAAGCAGAACCCGGGCGGCGCGGTGGCGTTGCTGGCGGCTTCCGCGGTCATGGCGGAAGCCATCCCGCCCTGCATCAATCTCATCATCCTCGGCTTCGTCGCCAACCTGTCGATCGGCGGATTGTTCGTCGCAGGTCTGCTGCCGGCGGCCCTGATGGCGCTGGCCCTGATCGTGCTGTCGATCATCCTTGGAAAACGGCCTGAGCCTGCCGCGGAAGCCGAGCCGCGGCTGGCAGTCTCGGGCCTGTGGAGCGGCGCCATCGCCTCGTTCGGGCTGATCTTCATGATCTTCTTCGGGTTCAAGAGCGGCTTTGCGACCGCCACCGAAATCTCGGCCTTCGCCGTGGTTTACGCCATCATTGTCGGCAGCATCGTGTTCCGCGAACTCAGCTTCAGGACGGCGGCGCACAGTTTTGTGCAATCGGCGACGCGTTCGGGGCTGGTGCTGTTCATCGTCGCCGCCGCGCAGTCGCTGGCGTTCGTGCTCACGCTGCAGCAGGTGCCGCATGCGGTCGGCGACATCATGCTGTCGCTGTCGGCGTCGCAGGGCATCGTGGCTGTTCATGCTGTTGTCGATCGCGGTGCTGATCGTGATGGGCTCGGTGCTGGAAGGCGCGGCGGCGCTCATCATCTTCGGGCCGCTGCTGGTGCCGGTGGCGGTCAAGCTCGGCATCGATCCCCTGCATTTCGGCGTCGTGCTGGTCGTGGCGATGGGGATCGGCCTGTTTGCGCCGCCGCTCGGGCTCGGGCCTCTACGGCGCCTGCCTGATCGGCAACGTGCCGATCGAGCAGACCGTCAAGCCGATCATGGGATATCTCGGCCTGCTGCTGCTTTGCCTGCTGGTGATTGCGTTCGTGCCTGCGATCAGCACGGCGTTGCCGCGCGCCTTCGGTTACTGACATGAAAGTCCTGTTGACCCACACGCCGCAGTCTCGCGCCCAGTATTACGGCGAGCGCAGCCTGCAGCGGGCTGCAAGCCATCGCGCAGGTCAAGCTGCATGAATCGAACGACGCGCTCGACGCCGCCGGCCTGATCGAGGCCGCGGCGATGTCGATATCATCGTGGCCGACCGGCTCACCGCCGGACCGGGCGAGATATTTCCGGCGCTGCCGAACTTGCGCGCCTTCGTTCGCTGCGCGGTCGATATCCGCAACATCGATGTCGATGCCGCGTCCGCCGCCGGCGTCCTGGTCACGCGGGCCGGGCCGGGCTTCGTGCAGTCGGTCGCCGAACTCGCGCTCGGCTTCATGGTCGATCCTGTCGCGCGGCGTTTCGCGCGCGACGCGCCGACTACCATTCGGAGCGCAAGCCTGAGATCATCATGGGCCGGCAACTGGCCGGCAGCCGCCTCGGCATCATCGGCTATGGCAGCATCGGCCGTTACCTGGCTCGAGATCGCCAGGTGTTGGGCATGGAAGTTCTGATTGCCGATCCCTTTGCGACCGTCAGCGAACAGGGGCTCCAGCATGTGCCGCTCGACGATCTGCTCGCGCCGATCCGACTTTGTCGTCTGTCTCGCGGTCGCCAACGAGCAAACCGAAAACCTGATCGGGCAGGCGGCGCTGGCGCGCATGCAGAGGCATGCCTTCTTCATCAACCTGTCGCGCGGCAATCTCGTCGACGAGGCGGCGCTGTCGGCGGCATTGCGCGAGAACCGCATCGCCGGCGCCGCGATGGATGTCGGCCGCGCGCTCGACCAGATGCCGTCGCCGGAGCTGGCGAAACTGCCGAACGTCATCGCCACGCCGCATATCGGCGGACTGACGCCGCCGGCGATCGAGAGCCAGTCGCTGGAAACGGTGCGGCAGGTCGAGAAGATCATCGCGGGCGAGGCGCCGGTTGGCGCCGTCAACGCCGACCGTTGGACGCGCCGGCCATGAACAATGACCTGCCATGTTTTTATGACCGCTGGACAAGTTTGCCGCGTCAGGCTCAAATTTGATCATTAAACCCCGCCCATGAGCCGGGAGAACGACACGGACGCCTGCAGCCAATGACGGGCGCCGCAAAGGGAACAGGAAGCGCATCACATGGCCATTTCACGTCGTGACGTATTGTTGGGCAGCGCCGGACGCCGCGGGCGCCGCAGCATTTTCGTTTCCAGTCCCCGCCATTGCCCAGTCGGAACCGATCAAGGTCGGCTGCCTCGCTGCGATGACCGGTCCGAGTTCGGCGCCGACCATCGGCTTCAACCGCGGCGTGACGTTCGCGGCGGACGCGATCAATGCCGCAGGCGGCGTCAAGGGCCGCAAGCTCGAGATCGTCATGCGCGACACCCAGGGCGATCCGACCAAGGCGGTGAACGCCACGCAGGAACTGATCAGCCAGGCCAAGGTCCATGCCATCTGGGGCCCGCTCAATTCCGGCGAGGCGCTGGCGACCACGCCGATCATGGCGCGTGCCAAGATCCCGGATATTCACCCTTGCGTCGTCGAAAGCCTGATCGACACCACCAAGTTTCCGAACGCCTTCCGCATGGCGCCGTCGAACAGCCAATGGGATGACGCCGTCCGAAATTATCGCCTCAACATCCTCAAGGTAAAAAAGATTGCCGTGATCGGCGATACCACCGGCTATGGCGTGACCGCGGTCGGCGCTTCGGTCGCGGCATTCAAGAAGGATGGTGCCGAGGTGGTTTATCAGGCCAATGTCGACTGCGACCCAGCCCGATATGACGCCGGACATGCTGCGCGCCAAGAACGCCGGCGCCGAAGTGATCGTGGTGTGGAGCGTTTCGACCGGCATGGAAGCGCGTATGTTCAACACCCGCGCCGCGATGAACTGGGACGTCGCGTTTGTCGGTCACCCTCGATGGCATCGGGGAACTCGCCGGCCTCGTCGAAAAGCCCGCCAACTGGAAGAAAGTCTACGCCATCGGTTACAAGAGCTGCAGCTATGACGCGGCCGGAAAATTGCCGCCGAAGAGCGAGGACCTGGTCGCGCGTCTCACCAAGGCCAATGTGGTGCTCAGCGATACGCTGCTGTGGTGGGTCGCCGGCGGCATCGATGCGATCGAACTGATCGCCAAGGCGCGTTGCGGAAAGCGGATCGACCGACAGCGCCGGGATCATCGCCTACTGGAACACGCTGTCGAAATATCCCGGCTATTTCGGCAATTACAGCTTCTCGCCGACCCAGCATAATGGCTATCCGACCGAAGAGATCGTGATGTCGGAAGCCTCCACCGCCAAGAACGGCACGTTCGCGCTGGCGCCGGGATATACGTGAGCGACGGAAGAGGGCGGTAGCATATGCTCGCCTCGATCCTCGCATCCGGACTGGCGGCGGGCGCGATCTACGCGCTCGTCGGCGTCACCTACAACACCATGTTCTCGACCTCGCGGGTGATGAGCTTCACCGCGGGCCAGCTCGCGATGCTCGGCGGCGTGTTCGGTTCGATGTTCACGCTGAAGCTGGGCATGCCGATCCTCGTCGGCTTTCTGCTGACGCTGCTCTGCTGCGCCATCATCGGGATCATCACCGAATTCGTCGCGGTGCGGCCGGTGCTGAAAAGCCTCGACCAGCACCTCTACGTGCTTTCGACGCTGGCGGTAGCGCTGATGATCCAGCAGGTCGCGGCGATCAAATGGGGCACCGAGCCGCAGCCGTTTCCGCGCGTATTCGGCATCGGCAGCGGTATCTGGGACGAAAAGTTCTGGCTGCCGGTCGCAGCTTGCGCGATTACGCATCGTCGCCCTCGAATATCTTTATCGCCGCACTCTGGTCGGCCGCGCCTTCGTCGCGATCGCGGAAGATAATTTCGCGGCGCGCGCGCTCGGCCTGCCCGAACGTAATCTGCGCGTCGCCAGCTACGCGCTGGCCGGCGTGATCGGCGGCGTCGCCGGATTTTCCGGCGGCGAGTTGCTGCTGGCGTTCTTCGCCAATGGCGCGCTGCTGAACTTCTACGGCTTCGTCCCGGTGGCGCTCGGCGGGCTCGGCAATAACCGCGGCGCCATCGTCGGCGGATTGGCGCTCGGCCTGTTCCAGCAGGCGGCGAACTTCCTGGTCGGCGGCATCTTCTCGTCGGTCGCCGTCTTCACGCTGTTCATCGTGGTCCTGCTGGCGGCGCCGCAGGGTCTGTTCGGCGCTTCCACGGCGCGGAGAGTGTGATGACGTCGGTCACCGCAGTTCCGGCGCACAACGACCCGGCAGCCTTCGCGCGGCGTTGCCGCATGCTCGCGCCGTTCCTCGGCATCCTTGCGCTGGCGATGATCCTGCCCTTCGTCAGCAACGATTACTGGGCGCTGATCGGCACGCGGGCGGCGATCTATTGGGTGCTGGTCTCCGGCCTCAATCTCGTGGTCGGCTTCGCCGGGCATCTTGCGATCGGCTATGTCGCGCTGCTGACGCTCGGCGCCTACACCACGAGCGTGCTGGTCGCGGGCAATGTCATGCCGCCGGTGCCGGTATTTCGCCGCACTGCCGATTGCCGGCTGCGTCGGCGCGGTGTTCGGCGTGATCGTCGGCCTGCCGGCCTTGCGGTTGCGCACCTTCTATTTCGCGATGTCGACGCTGGGCTTCGCCACCATCGTCACGCAGATCGCGCTGGCATGGCAGAGTGTCACCGGCGGCGGCATCGGCATCGTCGGACCGGAGTTTCCGGCGCCTTTCAATCACCGCGTGGGGCTATTACTTTCTTTGCATCGGCTTTGCGGCCGTCACCACCTGGATGAGCGCGAATGTCGCCCGCAGCCGGTTCGGCCGCGCGCTGATCGCGGTGCGCGACGCCGAAGTGGCGGCGGAGGCCACCGGCATTTCCAAGCCGAAAATGCTGATCGCCATCTTCCTGTTCGCCGGCGCGCTGGCGGCCATCGCCGGCGGATTGTTCGCGACCCTGCAGACCTACATCACGCCGGATGCCTTCACCTTCGACCTGTCCGGTGCTGTTCTTCATCGCGATCCTGATCGGCGGCCGCGGCTCGATCCTGGGGCCGATGCTCGGCACCATCATCCTGACGATCCTGCCGGAGATCGCGGCGCCATTGGCGGCGTGGTCGACGTTCCTCTACGCGGTGTTGCTGCTGGTGATCGTGCTGGTCATGCCCGGCGGCATCGCCGCGCTGCTGGATTTTCGCAACCGCCGTCCGCTGGCCAGCAACCGCGCCATCGTGCCGCGACCGGCCGCATTGGCCGATATCGTGCGCAGGCGCACCGGCGGCAGGCTGCTGACGCTGCGCGGCATCGCCCTGAGCTTCGGCAATGTGCGCGCGATCGATGGCCTCGACCTCGACGTCGCGCCGGGCCAGATCCACGGCCTGATCGGTCCCAACGGCAGCGGCAAGACCACGACGCTCAATGTGATCTCGGGTTACTACGCCGCCCAGGCCGGAACCATGACCCTCGGCGATGATGCGCTGCCGCCGGGCGAGCCGACGTTGCGGCGCCTATCGCGGCATCGCGCGCACGTTTCAGACCCCGCGCGTGATCGGCGAGGCGTCGGTGCTGCAGAACGTCATGATCGGCGGCTCGATCGAGGGCAAAGCGAGTTTTGTCGAGTCGATGCTGGCGCTGCCGCGCAACGCGCAGGATGAGCGGATGCTGGCGGCCAAGGCGCGCGCGTTGCTCGGCGTCGTCGGGCTGGAACCGCTGGCGGAGGTGCGCGCCGACCGTCTGCAGCACAGCGAACTACGCTTCATCGAGATCGCCCGCGCGCTGATGCTCGATCCGGATTTCCTGCTGCTCGACGAACCCGCCGCCGGCCTTTCCAACGACGAGATCGAACGGCTGGCCGGGCTGATCAAGGCGATCAGCGCCCGCGGCACCGGTGTGCTGCTGGTCGAGCACCATGCCGACCTGATCTTCGACATTTGCCATCAGGTCACCGTGCTCAATCTCGGGCGCACGCTTGCCGCCGGCACCCCGGCCGAGATCCGCGTTCACAGGAGGTGGTCAGTGCTTACCTCGGCGGCTGAACCTCTGCTCTCGGTGAAAGCGCTGGAATCGGGCTACGGCAAGATCCGCGTGCTGCATGGCATCGATATCGAGGTCGCGGCCGGCGAAGTGGTTGCCTTGCTCGGCCCCAACGGCGCGGGCAAGACCGACGCATGCTGCGTGCGCTGTCGGGATTGCTGCCGGTCAATTCGGGGCATGTGCGCTTCGACGGCCGCGACATGACCAACGCGACGCCGCGCGAGGCGGCGCGCGCCGGCCTGGTGCATGTGATCGAGGGCCATCGCGTGTTCACGCAGATTTCCGTCACCGACAATCTTCTGATCGCCGGTTACGATCTCGCCGCGCAGCGAACGCGCCGGCAGGGTCGAGGAAGCCTTGTCGTTTTTCCCGGAGATCGCGGAGAAGCGTCACGAGCGCGGCGGTGCGCTCAGCGGCGGGCAACAGCAGATGCTCACGGTCGCGCAGGGCCTGGTGCGGCGCCCGCGGCTGTTGATGCTGGACGAACCCTCGGCCGGCCTGTCGCCGGTTCTGGTCGATCGCGTGCTCAACGTGATCGCCCAGTTGCGCAAGCAGGGCACCGCCGTGCTGCTGGTCGAACAGTTGCTGGAGAAGGCGCTTGCCGCCGCCGATCGCGTCTATGCGCTGGTTCAGGGCAATATCGTGCTGGAAGCGCCGACCAGCGAGAGCAATTTGCCGCAGCGGCTCGAGCGCGCCTATTTCGGGCACGAGAGCCATGCGCCGGTTACAGGTTGAAGACTGACGCCACCGGCGATCGAGAGCCAGTCGCTGGAAACCGTTCGCCAAGTCAAAGCCATTATTGCAGGCGAGGGTCCGGCCGGCGCGGTCAACGCCGCATCATTGGAAGCGGCGGCCGTCGGCCACGACCGTAAAGATAGTAGTTTCGTCAGTCATACAACGTCAGCGATTTTTTACCTGATCGGACGGCATTCCGAAGGCAAGATTTCGGAACAATTCAGACCGCCCACAACCCCATACGTCCCTTGTCTTGATCGTGTTAGGGTGTCTGCCGAAGCCGAGACGTTAGTTAAGGGTTCGTTAATGCTTTGCCCGGCGCTGTCAGATGGAGACGTTGGCGGACGACAGGGTCTGCCGATCCTGCGGCGTCAGCTTTTCCGTCATCTGTTCGAATTGCCAGCACCCCAACCTTGGCGCCGCGCGGTTCTGCGGCGCCTGTGGCGATCGCCTCGAGCAGCCGCAAGCGCTCGGCGAAGCGCAAGGTCGTCACCGTTCTGTTCGCGGATATCGTCGGATCGACCGAACTGATCGGCGACAAGGACCCGAGCACGCGCTCGATACCCTTCCTCCCGCGCTGGCCCGGATGGGAGACGCCGTCAATCGCTTCAGGGCACCATCATGCGCAGCATGGGCGACGGGCTGATGGTGATATTCGGCGTCCCCCAGGCGCAGGGAGGATCACGCCCTGCGCGCCTGTCAGGCCGCGCTGGCGATGGTGCAGTCGTCACGCGAAAACGGCATCACGCTTCGGCGTCGGGATTCACTCCGGCGAGATCGTGGCCGGCCTGCCGGACAAGTTCACGCGAGAGCAAAAGCGTCTACGGCGCCGCCGTGCATCTCGCCAGCCGGCTGGAGCACATGGCGCAGCCCGGCGACATCTGCGTTACCGGATCGACGTTCAAGCTGGTGCGCACTCGCATTGCGACGGCCGTCCACTTGGGCCATCAGGACGTCAAGGGATTTCCGCGGCCGATCGAGGTCTACCGGCTGGTCGGAATGAAGGCGTCGCGCACCCGTTCCGGGATGTGGTGATCGGATCCTATCGCGGGCGCGACGCAGAACTTGCGGTGCTGCATGAGGCCTTCGCCGGAGCCGAGCGCGGCACTGGCAAGGCGGTTGGAATCTCGGCACCGCCCGGCCTTGGAAAGAGCAGGCTGTGTTTCGAGTTCGCCAGGGTGTGCGAGGACCGCCTGGATGCCGGTGCTGGAGCGTCAGGGCATCGCCTTATGACCATTCCGGGCCGTTGCAGCCGCTGCGTGGAATTCTTCCGGACCTTTTTCAGGCTTGCTTCCACGGACAATCCGGAGACCGCGCGTTCGAAGATTGCTTCGCGGATCGAAGCTGACCGTTCCCGAACTGATCGACGACGCGTTCGATTCTGGCCGATTTTCTCGGCATTGGCGATGCGACGTCGCCGGCGCTGATGCTCGATCCCAAGACAAGGCATGCGAGACTCGTCAATCTCGTCTCCAGCCTGGTGCGCGACGGAACGCGCACGCCCTCCGTGATCATCATCGAAGATATTCACTGGCTGGACGAGGCGAGCGTCGAGTTCGTTTCGGCGCTGGTCGATATCGTGCTCGGTCAGCCGCGTCTTGCTCATCCTCACCTACCGGCCGACCTTTCCGGTGCCGTGGACCGATAGGCGCCGGATTTCACGGAAATCCGGCTCGATGAGTTGCGCGACGAGGATGTGTCCGCGCTGACCATGGATCTGATCGGCGATCATCCGTCCATCGCGGCAGCGATCTCCGAGCGCATCGTCGAACGCAAGCGGCGGCAATCCGTTCTTCGCCGAGGAGTTGATCCGGTCGCTGGTCGATGCGGGTGAGCTCGATGGCCGGCCAGGAGATTATGAAGCGATAGGACAGCCGTTGGCGGAAACGCTGCCGGCAACCGTGCAGACCGTGATCGGCGCACGCATCGATCGTCTCCGTCCGGCGGACAAGGAGGTGCTGCAGATCGGCGCGACGATCGGACGGGAATTTCCCGCTCTCGGTTCTGGCCGAAGTGACAAGGTCGACAGCCGACGATCTCGCCGACATTCTCGGCAGATTGTCGCGCGTGGAGCTCGTTCAGGGCGCGTGCCGTCCGAAGACGAGCAGGATCGGTTCGCGTTCAGGCATCCTCTGATCCAGGAAGTCGCCTATGCCATGCAGCTGCGCACCCGCCGGGTCGAACTGCATTCGGCGGTGGCGAAGGCGCTCGAACGGTTTCATCACAATCAACTGAGCGAATACGCCGATCTGATCGCGTATCATTACAGAAGCTGCGAGGGATTTAGCGTCGGCTGCCGTCTATACCGCGCGCGCTGCCACCTGGATCGCCAACGACCAATTCCCGGCTGGCGCTGAAGTCGTGGCAAAAGGTCCATCTGCTGCTGCAGTCGCAGCCGCGTTCGCCTGAGACCGACCGGCTGCGCCTGAAGGCGTCCGGACAGATCATGAGTTCGGCATGGCGGGAAGGCGTCAGCGCCGAGGAAGTCGCGCCCTTCGCCAGGAAGCGCTCGACTTGGTGCGGGAAATGAAAGATCCTGGTGGCGAGGTGCTGACGCTTGTGGTCGTACGGCCGAATCTCCGCGTGCACGGGTTCGGCGGACGATTACGTGAAACAGGTTCTGCAGGCGATCGATCAGTCAGACACGAGCCGATCCCAGCATCAGGACTCTGTTGCAGGTTTTCCTGTGCCAGGCTTGCAGGCTACGCCGGAAAGCTGCGGGAAGGGCTTCAGGCCGGCGATGGACCGCGCTGGCGCACACGCGCATAACGACGAAGGCCCCACGAAGCGCCGGCTCGGCTTCAATGTCGAAAGATGGGTTGAAAGCCTTCGTGCACGGTTGCTGGTGCGGATGGGCAATTTCACCGCCGCGGCGCAAAGCATCGCCAAGCTGACGTCGAGTGAAAAGATCATCCGGATCCGGCCGTTCAGTTCATTCCGCATCTCGCCGGGGTCGAACTGGCCTGGCTCACGCACGACGCAGAAGCTTGCCGACCTTCACAGCATCCGTATCGATGAAATCGCCGCAAGCAGCCGCATTCCCTATGTCGCGGTTTACGCAGCCGTCTGCAAGGCGCTGGTCGCTTTCGTTGTCCGGCAACCACGTTGCCGCGATACAGAAGCTCGAATCGGCGATCCGGCTCGCGACCGAAGCCTATGCGGGAATGGAATATCAAAGCGAAATGCTCGCCTTCCTCGCCGAAATCCATTTGAGGAGCAACAGCCCGGCCGGCGGCCTTCCGGGTCGCCGAACAGAGGCATAGCGGTCGCGAGGGAGCGCCATGCCCGGCTCGCGGAATGCCGTTCCACGATCATTCTGGCGCTCGTGCTGAGCGAAGGAAAGTTGAGCCACCCGAACTACCAGGCAAGCGATCTGCTATCGCGCGCGCGCGCCGTCTCATCGAGAAGACCGGCGCGCTGCCTTACGAGAGCCTGCTTGCCGCGGCGCAGCCGTCGGCGGCTTCCTGCGGATGAGCAGCGTGAACTCGCGCAGGCCGTAATCCTGAGCACGCGTGACGCTGCAGTCCAGCTCCTGCCTGCAGAAGGCGAGCCAGCGCGCCGGCGGCGCTGCGATAGAGTCCATCCTCGGCCGCGCTTGTCATCGTGCGGCAGCATGAAATTGACGGCGAAGCCGATCCGGCTGCTGGCCTTCAGATCCGATAGCATCGTTTCGACATAGCGCTCCCAATCGGCCGACGGGGATGAGCCGAGCCGGACGTTGAATGTGCCGCTGGCGAGCGAGTAGTCGGCCATGCGGCCGCATCTGCGGGCCAACGACGAACTTCGGCGCGGCGCGTGGCCTGCCCAGCGCTGCGCGCGCCGCCGCGATCATCGAAGCCGAGATGTCGATGCCGCGATAGGTGATCTCGGCTTCGGCGTGTCTCATTGCCGAGAAATTCCAGCAGCGCGCCATAGCCGCAGCCGAAGTCGTTCAGGCTGAAGCGGCCGCTTGAAATCGCAGACCTTCAGGAGCTGGACGAAACCGCAGATATTGCGAGACCGCGTTCGGCCAATCGACCCCGAGCGGGGTCGGGCCGTGACGTTCGATCGTTCCCGAATAGTACTCGCGAACCTTGGCGCGCAGCCGGCGCATTCGCCGGCGTTCGGGCTACTTCTTGCGCGCCGGCCTTGGGCCGGTCCGCCGTCGATGGTCGGCACCGAGATGGTGAGATAGTATCTGCCGGAGAAGCTGAACGGCTGGTCGCCTGATCGTCACGTGAACGATGCCCTTGGGAGTTCCGCCGGGTGCCAGGTCGAAAGTAGACCGGCAAAGGCCTGCTGGGCCTCGAGGTTTCCCTGAGCGAATGCGAGGATCTGATCGTGTGCCGTTCAGCGTTCGATTGGCTTTCCATCGACGTCTGCCTTCGGTTTTCTTCAGCGAATGCAGGTATTTCAGAAAACCTTCCCGGTCCGCTCACCGACCGGAGCGATGTTGAGCAGCGTCATCGCGCTTCGAGCGTATGCGGCGGCTGAGAATAGCTTGAACTCCTTCTGAAACCCGATCATCTCGGTCAGCGCATTCGCCTAGCGCAAATCTGGAATTCATCTGTTCTGAACGTGCGGGGACATACCCGTCGGCGACGAACGCACCCATTATAAACCCCTCCTGAAAAGCCACTCGTGAAAGGCTCATGTTAGCCTGCTTCCCCGCGTTCGGCCAGACGCGAGCGGCGGGCGGGCGGATACTGCGACCAAATGGATGGTCGCAAGCTACGAACCAGTTCACGTAATTGCTTCGCCAGGTCGGGTCGTGCATGATGGGAGCGCCGCGCCCGTTGCCGCAGCGCCGGCTCCTCCAACCCAGCGAAACCTGATGCGTCTTCCCTTCTTCTACGGCTGTGCTGATCGTTGGGGTGACCTTTGTCACCATGGCGATCGGCGTCAACGCGCGGACGGCGTTCTCGCTGTTCTTTCCGCCGATCATTTCCGAGTTCGGCTGGGAGCGCGGCGTCACCGCCGGCGCCTTCTCCTTCGGCTTCGTGGTTTCAGGCTGCCGTCAGTCCGTTGATCGGGCGGCATGATGGATCGCTTCGGGCCGCGCGGGGTGATGGAGCTCGGCGTGGCGCTGATGGGCGGCGGGCTGTTGCTGGCGCCGCTGACGACGCAGCCCTGGCATCTCTATCTCACCATCGGCGTGCTGGTCGGCGCCGGCAGCGTCTGCCTCGGCTATTCCGGCCAATCGCTGTTTCTGCCGAACTGGTTCATCCGCCGCCGCGGGCTTGCGATGGGGCTCGCCTTTGCCGGCGTCGGCATCGGCTCGGTGACCTTGCTGCCCTGGGTGCAGCACATGATCGAGCAGACCGGCTGGCGCACCGCCTGCACCGCGATGGGCATTCTGGTGCTTCGTCGTGCTGGCGCCGATCAATCTCTTGCTGCGCAAGCGGCCCGAGGATATCGGCCTGCTGCCGGACGGCGATGCCGCGCCGTCGGCGACATCGGCCGCAGCTCGGTCTCGAACGTCGTCGATCCCGTGCTGGGTCGGCACCGACTGGACGCTGCGCCGCGCGCTGCGCACCGCGCGCTTCTGGTGGATCGCGCTCGGCTATTTCTGCGGCCTGTACATCTGGTACGCGGTGCAGGTGCACCAGACCAAATTCCTGCTCGATATCGGCTTCAGCGCCAACGTCGGCGGTCTGGGCGCTCGGCGTCGTCAGCCTGCTCGGCATTCCCGGCCAGATCTGGCTCGGGCATCTCTCCGACCGGATCGGGCGCGAATGGGTCTGGGCCATCAGCTGCGCCGGCTTTGCGATCTGCTTTGCCGCGCTGATCGCCCTGAAATTCGCGCCGGTATTGCCGCTGGTCTATCTCGATGATCTTCACGCAGGGCGCGCTCGGCTACGGCCTGACGTCGGTCATGGGCGCGGTGGTGCTGGAAATCTTTCAGGGCAAGCAATACGGCAGCATCTTTGGCACCATCATGCTGGCGGCGCTTGGCCGGCGGCGCGGCGGGCCCGTGGGCGACCGGGCTGCTGTACGATCTTTCGGGCAGCTACACGTCAGCCTTTGCGATCGGCATCGCCGTCAGCATCCTGTCGGCGGTGGCGATCTGGCAGGCGTCGCCGCGCAAGGTGAGGGCGGTCGCGGGCACAGATGCACAAGGCGCCTGTGAGAAGCGACGCGCGGGCTAGGGCGTTTACTTATAGTGCCAAAGGCGAGATGCCTGCTTTTGAGGCTAAAGCAGACATGCGCTGGCCATCCCGGTATTCTCTTGAACCCAAACGAGACATCGGCCTCTTTCATTATTCTCGCCTTGTGCCGTAATTTCTGGAACGCTCCTATTGATCGCGTGTGCGTCGAAAACCCTCAGATGCATCGTCACGGGAAAGAGCGCATCCCGGCTGGCGCTGACGGCTCACCGCGCCCGGCGTCTAGTTCTTGACGACCACACGTGGTTCCGACGGAGACCCGGTCATAGAGATCGACCACGTCCTCGTTGGTCATGCGGAAGCAGCCCGACGAGACCGCTTGTCCGATCGTCTCCGGCTCGTTGGAACCATGGATGCGGTAAAGCGTCGAGCCGAGATAGAGGGCGCGAGCGCCGAGCGGATTCTCGATCCCGCCTTCCATGTAGGCTGGAGCAGATCGGGCCGGCGGCGGCGCATCTCCGCGGGCGGCGTCCAGTCGGGCCATTCGCGCTTGGCGCTGACGTGGTGCACGCCGCTCCAGCGGAAACCGTCGCGGCCGACGCCGATGCCGTAGCGGAGCGCCGTGCCGCCCGGCTGCATCAGATAGAGTCGCCGCTCGGCGGTATTGATGACGATCGTGCCCGGCGCGTAATTGCTGGGATAATAAACGCTGGTGCGCGGAATGGGGCTGACGCCGCCAGGGCTGAAGCGACGGTCGCCTCCGTAGAAGCTGGTCCCGCCATTCAGGGAAGTCAAAGTATTTTTGCGCCTGCGCCTGACCCGCGCCGGCCAACAGCGCCGCCGCGGCAGCCAAAATGACGGATCTTCGGGTCATTGTCCTTCCTGGCCATAATATCCAACCGCGTTAACGAGAGTGACTGCAACAGTCCGGTTTCGCAAGCATGGCCTCGCGAACGGGAGCTAAAACGGTGCGGAAAGTTTGGTGCGGACCCCGGTCGCTGGCGGCGTTAACGTCTGTTTTCCGATCTGCCACGCGCGTACAAAGCACTTGGCAGCGGGTCGCGCGCCTTTGGCCACGCTTTTTCAATGCAACCGGAATAGGCCGTCGATGGCGCGAAACTCGGCTGGCTTAATCAGCCGGGAATGCGCCACGATCACCGAGTAGAGGGGCCATCGAGTTTTTCCTGCCAAAAGGCGAGGAAATCCTGGAGTGCCGGGAATTTCGGAAACAGATCGTAATTCTGCCAGACATAGGTCTGCAGCAGCGAGGGATGATCCGGCATCCGATAGAGGATCTGTGCCGTGGTCAACCCGTACCCCAAGACCTTCTTCCGAAAATCATCGGAAACCATGCCAACTCCATTCCCTCACGCTGCTCCATTCCAGCAGATTGTCTTCGCCGTCGCGGTCTTTCACCCCGCTTATCGCTCCCAAAGCACCCGTCGTCTGTGATGGCCATCACCGACCAGGGTCTCTGCGGCCAGCCTTTTTACACAGCCTGATGACTGGAATTCGATGTCGGGTTTTGGCAAATATTGTTGCAAATGTCGAAAATCGAGCGACCCGGAAAATCTCGCGAAAGTTGATCTTTGGACTTCTCCGCAGCTGCGTCGCTTTTCAACGCCACTGCGGAGGTTCGTGATCGATTTTGGATGAAACGATATGGTCCCTCACGTTGCCGCGCATAAAGCGCATCAGCGGCTCTAAGAATTTTCGTTCGCCACCCCAAAAGACTTTCGCAACAATATCGACGCGATGCGGACATTGGCCGGCTAAAGCCGCGCGCTGGGCAAACTAATCGGGCCTCTCATCCTTGTGATCTGCATCACAGAGAACTCTTGCGATTGTGATAGCCTCCCTATAGCTTGAACGCGCGAGAGAAGGCTGAGGGACTAGGAGGCGCGCGCTTCGTAAAGCGGTCTTTAGTGCTGCTCCTGACGGGTTGGGGCATCAGCGCTGGCTGCGCCTACGCGGAGAAGCGCGTCGCGCCATTATCGGCAACTCCAACTACGAGAAAGTTGCAGCGGCTTTCCAATCCGGCCAACGATGCTGCATCTAATTGCCGAGACCTTCAAGTCAGCGGGCTTCGGTAGTGTCGAACTTCGTCGCGACTTGAAGGTGGGCGAAATGCAGACGGGCGCGCGCAGAATTCAGTTGAAAATTCGCGCGAAGCGGACGTGGCTGTGGCCCGCCAACTTTTGCGGGTCATGGGATTGAGGTCGACGGCAATAACTATCTGGTGCCGGTTGATGCGGTGTGGCTAGAGAGCGAGACGTTGACGTCTACGTGATGAAGCACTCTCCCCTCGAGCGGGTCCTGGTCGTTGCCAGTCAGAACCTGCCAAGCAGCTGAGTGCTCGTGATCCTCGACGCTTCGCGCGGGATAATCCGCTCGCCTCGCTCGATGAAGCGCACGCCAGCCTCCCCGAGCAGTCGGTCGAGGGTTAGCAAAGGTCGAGCCAACAAGCCCGAACACGCTGATCGCGTTTGCATCAGAAAGCGCGGATCGACGGCCGGGGATGGTGATGGCGCGAATAGTCCCTTCACCGCCGCCCTCGCCGAACATGGTTGTAAAGCCTCGGCCTAGATCTGCGTAAGGGCATTTGGGTACGTTCGAGACGACGTTTTGAAGTCCACCGGCAATCGTCAGGAGCCTTACGTGTACGGCTCGCTTGGGGGCGACGATGTGCCATTGCAGTGCCCGCCAAGCCGGTGGCGACTGGACCGCAGGCGGATCCCCGATAGCTCCCCACCAGGCGGGCTTTCACGAGCTCGCCCTCCAGTGCTGGTGAGCGGGATGGCTTGGGAAGCCTTCCTCCAGGCATACCCTGAGTGGCTTCTCTACGCCAATCCGCTAAAGTCCAGCTGGAGGAAGATCGCGCCCGTAGGTTAGCTCGTCGTAGCCGCTTTACTGAAAGAAATGCTCGCCCGGGCAGAGTTGGAGAGGGGCGCGGCTGGCCGCTGACGGTGCGCGGCAGGCAGAACTGACCAAGGCCGCTGCGGCTGTTAAGGCTGCCGAGGAAGCCCGTATACTCTGCTGAAAAGGCAAAGACAATCGAGTAGTGACGCTGCCGCTGCCGAACGTGAGCGTTTGGGCACAAAGCAGGAAAAAGACGCGAGCCACTGCAGAGAACATGCGAACAAAGCCGGACAGGAGAAATCTGCTTCCAATCGGCTGAGAAAGCAAAATTGTGCAGCGTTTCAGCCATCCGCCTCTGTTGCTCCATCCAGGGTCCGAACTCGATCACGTGTCGCTGCAACTGGAACTGCGTCGTGTTGGCTGTCTGTCGAGCTGCAGCCAACGGCAGGTGAGTGGAACGCGGTGCCAGAGCGCTCTCCTGGCTGTCTTCAACAAGAACAAAGCGCTGGAACGAAGTTCGACCTGAAGGCGGCCAGCGTGGATGCGTTGAGTCGGCGAGGAGCAAAACAGGCCGTGTTTGTCCGCGGATCTGTGAGCCAGGTTATCGAGCGGACGGCGACCGCCGGGCCGAAAACGCCTCGCCGTTCTGGCTATCGCCTAAACGACGAGGGGGGGCCTGTCAGGAAATTGCAGTCAGCAAGCAGCCTCCATCGGCAGCCGATTGATCTCCCAAGGGGAGCGAACTACGGCACGCGCTGCTGCCAGCGCAGGCGAGCGGGAGGCTACGATGCAGCGTATGGGTGCTACGCCTGGCTGCTACGGACGAGCCACATCTCCATCCGGACGTTTCCGTGGTGATCCAGAAGGCGCGCGGCGCTGGTGCACGAGGCGGCCTACCTGTTGACCATCCTGATGCCGGAGATCGAGGCGGCTGGCAAATCGTCCTGCTATGGTCTGGGGCCAGCGCTCATCGCGGACTCTGCTTCAACGTCGAACGTCTTCCGCAGCACTTCCGCGCCGTCCCGCGTCACACGGTACGTCGCGCTGTAGCGGCCGGCAGGCCACGCGGTCTCGGTGCGCTTCTTTCCGGCGATGACGAGGAACTGCGCCTTGTCCCGGTCGAGCGCGGGAAGGCTGTTGGTCGAGACGGCAGCGCCGCCTGGGCCTTGCACCGTAGGAATTGCTGGTCGCCGGCCTGCAGGCCGATGGCCCTGACATAAGCGACGAGTGCATCCGAACGCCGACGTGACGGGATGCTTGCCGATTTCGCCTGATTCGATCCAGCTCCATGGTCGGCGCGATACCGGCACTGCCGTAATCGATGATTTCACGAGGTGCGGTACTGCATCTGTTCGCCAAGGAAGCGGCCCAGAGCGACCGGCCGCCGCCGCAGAGAGCTTTTCAGGCGCGCCATGAAGGCAAGCGGATCCACGATCTTTCCGCCATGCCGCACCGTAAAATGAAGATGAAAGAATTCGGTATCGCCGGACAGGCCGACCAGGCCGATCGGCTGCCCGGTCGTCAGTTGATCGCCAGGCTTGACCCGGACGCTGCCCCCTGGCCATGTGGCAATATTGGGTGCGCCAGCCGCCCTCATGTTCGATGAGCACGCCGTTGCCGCATTCCTTTCCGGCGATGGCGGCCTTGCCTGCGGTCTTGACCGAAATGTCTTCCATGTCGTTTCGCCCCCGATCGACGCGTCCGAGCGCCGCGGCGAGCACCTCCACTCCCTGTCTTTGTATTTCCAGATTCCTAGATCCTGATGTCGGTGCCGTCGTGCACCGTCATAGCTGCGTCCGCCGCAGCGATAGTCGCGGGCCTTGTCCGAGGCATCGTGGATCGACATAGTTCTGAAAGAAGCAGCTCACGCCCGGCTGGCACCTGATCGGCAGCGCGAGCGAGATGACTTCCTCGGCCTCGGCGTCGATCGCGCCGGCAAGACACAGCGAAATCAAGATCAGGTATTTCAGGCGCGACATCCGGTGCAGCGAAGCGATGCGTCGAGTGAGCGCGGAATGTGTCGAATATCCATGGTGTCGGCGTTCGCAGGCATCCGCTCACGCTAGCGAGTTGTGATGACTTTCGCGTGAGGCGGATATTTTCGTCTCAGGCCGATGAAATTCCCATCGCCCGCTGCAGATCGCCGATGGCGCGAAAAAAGCTGTCGGCCGGCGTGGTCTCGGGATCGATCAGGCGGTGCAGACGAAAGCCGTCCTCCAGCGCCAGCACCAGCGCGCCGGCCCATGTCGGGTTGAGAATGGTCAGTCCTGCCGCTGTTCCTGGCGGTGGTCTCGATGATGTCGGTGACCAGTTTTCGCCGGGCGCGCAGCCGCTTGGCGAGTTCGCGGCCGGCGCTTTTCGCGCGCGCGCCACGAACAGGATCATTTCCATGTGCAGCAGGGGAGAGCGGCCGAGCGGATCCTGCTGGCTGCGGTCCATGGTCTTCAGCGCGTCGATGAAATCCGCGAGGTTCCTGTGCTTGCTCGAGCAGATCGCGGATTGCGCCCGATCGATTGCTCGACGTGATCCTCGAGCATGGCGATGATCAGCTCGTCCTTGCTCTTGAAATTCGAATAGAACGCGCCGCGCGTGAAACCGGCCGCCGCCGCGATCGCCTCGATGCTGGCGCCGCCGATGCCCTGTTCCTCGAACACGCGCGCCGCCGCCTCGAACAGCTTTTCGCGGGTGTCGTCCCTGGTGGGTCTGGTTCGCACTCTTGACATCCGGCCAGTTTAGGCGAGAATGCAACTCAATACAATAATGTATCGAGTTTCGATCGACCGGCCCGAGGAAGACGCGCTGAACTGCGCATAGCAACCAGTTGAGGTCACCATGAACGAGCATGTTCAGACTGCCAGTAGCGCGCCGCTGTTCAATCCGCTGGCGCCGGAATTCATCCGCAACCCCTATCCGCATTACGAGCGGATGCGCGCACCGATCCGGTGCACCTGACGCCGCTCGGCGTGTATGTCGCCAGCCGCCACGCCGAGGCCAGCCTCGTGATCGCGCGACAAGCGGTTCGGCAAGGATTACGTCGAGCGCACGATCCGGCGCTACGGCCCCGAAGATCATGGACGAGCCGGTGTTCCGCAGCATGAGCCACTGGATGCTGCAGCAGGATCCGCCCGACCACACCCGCCTGCGCGGGCTGGTGGTGAAGGCCTTCACCGCGCGCCGGGTCGAGGACATGCGTCCGCGCATCCAGCAGATCGTCGACGAGACGCTCGACCGCATCATCCCGCAGGGCAAGATGGACCTGATCGAGGATTTCGCCTTCCGCCTGCCGGTCACCATCATCTGCGACATGCTCGGAATCCCCGAGGAGCATCGCGAGGTGTTTTATACCGGTTCGCGCGACGGCGGGCGCCTGCTCGATCCGGTGCCGCTGACGCCGGACGAGATCAAGCAGGGCAATGCCGGCAACTGCGATGGCGGCGATGTATTTCCAGCAGCTGTTCGAGCTGCGGCGGAAGAAGCCCGGCGACGACCTGACCACGCAGCTGGTGCAGGCCGAGGAGGACGGCAGCAAGCTCTCCAACGAGGAACTGACCGCCAATATCATCCTGTTGTTCGGCGCCGGGCCACGAGACCACCGTCAACCTGATCGGCAACGGCCTGCTGGCGCTGCATCGCAATCCCGACCAGCTCGCGCTGCTCAAGGCCAGGCCCGAGCTGATCACCAACGCCATCGAGGAATTCCTGCGCTACGATCCTCGGTGCAGCTGACCGGCCGGGTGGCGCTGGAAGACATCGAAGACCTCGGCGGCAAGGCGAATCCCGAAGGGCGAAGCGTGCTGTGCCTGCTGGGCTCGGCCAACCACGACCCCGCGGTCTATCCCGACCACCCGGAACGGCTCGATATCACCCGGCCGCAACGTCAGGCCGCTGTCGTTCGGCGGCGGCATCCATTTCTGCCTCGGCGCCCAGTTGGCGCGCATCGAGGCCGAGGTCGCGATTTCGACCCTGCTGCGCCGGATCCCGGACCTGCGGCTGGATGACGCTGTCAATCCGGAATGGCGGCCGACCTTCGTGCTGCGCGGCCTGAAGCGGCTGCCGGCGAGCTGGTAACGCCACACTGCGCGGCGGTTTGAGCCGCCTGGCTCGATCGGTGGGCTCGCGAAGCCGCGGCCGGACGACTAGCTGCCAGTATGCCGCTGTGACTTCGCCACACTTGTCTCTATATTCCGGCGTGCTCCGGGGCCGGGTTCGGCGTGGCGCGGCCTGCGCGCCGGGGCGGTTCAAGGGGAGACACCGTGCAGACGACGCTGCTCGGCTTGGCAATCGCCTTCATCATTGCGCTTGATTGCCGCGCTCATCGGGCCGTATTTCATCGACTGGAACCAGTTCCGGCCGCAATTCGAGGCCGAGGCGACGCGGATCATCGGCACGCCGGTGCGCGTCGGCCGGCAAGCTCGACGCGCGGCTGTTGCCGGCGCCGTCGCTGCAGCTGCGCTCGGTCGTGGTCGGCGGCGCCAACGATCTCGGCAAGGTTCGCGCCGACAAGCTCGACGTCGAATTCAGCCTGGGCTCGCTGATGCGCGGCGAGGTGGCGCGCCACCGAACTGACGCATCAACGGCATGTCGCTCGATCTCGGCCTCGATGCGAAGGGGCGGATCGACTGGCCGGCATCGACCGGGACGGTCAATCTGGGCTCGCTGGCGATCGACCGGCTCAATCTCACCGGCCGCATCGCCCTGCACGACGCCGCAAGCCGCAGCACGCTCGAACTGAACGATATCGCCTTCAGCGGCGACGTGCGCTCGCTGGCCGGCTCGGTCCGCGGCGACGGCAATTTCATGCTGTCGGGCACGCGCTATCCGTTTCGGGTGTCGTCGGGCAGGGCCCCGACGGCAACGGCACCCGCGTTCATCTCAATATCGATCCCGGCCAGCGCGCGCTGCTGGCCGATCTCGACGGCGTGCTGACACTTCGATGCGCGCGCGCCGCGCTTCGAAGGCGCGATGACGCTGGCCGCCCCGCCTGGCCAGAAGGGACGAGGCAGCGATCCACCACGTGGCGGATCGCGGCGAAGGTCAAAGGCCGATTATTCGGCTGCGCGGCTCGAACAGATCGAGGCGAGCTATGGCGCCGAGAGGCGCGCGCTGAAATTGTCAGGCAGCGGCGACGTCCGCTTCGGGCGGCGCCGCTGCTGCGTGCGGCGCTGTCCGCGCGCCAGCTCGATGCCGACAGGTTCTTCGCCAAGGACAAGTGCCGCTGAGCCGGTTCGCGCGTTGCCGGCGTTGCAGGCGCTCGCTGGCCTCGTTCCGCATCTGCCGATTCCGGCGCAGATCGAGCTCGCTTCCGAGCAGGTCATGCTGGGCGGACGTCCGTTGCAGGATATCGCCGCCGAGCTGCATGGCGACGACAAATCCTGAGCCTGCGACAGGCTGGAGTTTCGCGCGCCCGGCGCGACGCGGTTTCGCTGCAGCGAAGCCGGCGCGAAGAGCGCCGCGCCGGACCGTTTCAAGGTCGCGCTCAGCGTCGAATCGTCCGATCCCGAGGCGCTGGTGACCTGGCTGCAGGGCCGCGGCGACGATCGCTATCGCAGCCAGAAGCCGCTTCGGCTGCGCGGCGACGTGACGCGTGGCGCCCGACGGCTTTGCCATCGACGCCATGAAGGCCGACATCGATGGCGGCGCGGTCGAAGGGCGGGTCGCGGTGTCGCACCGGCAAGCCGGTCACGGCTCCGGGTCGATGCGGAACTGAAGGCGGAACGTCTCGATCTCGATGCCGCCACGGCGCTTTGCGCGGTCGCTGGCGGGGCCGCAAGGCGAGTGGCCGGATGAGGCAAAGCTTGTCGCTCGATATCGGCCGCGCCATCTCGGCCGGACAGGAGCTGCAGTCCGCTGCTGGCCAGAGCTCGGCTTACTCGCCGGCAAAGCTGTCGCTTGAGCAGTTGAAGATCGGCCAGCTCGACAAGCGTGACGCTGGAAGGCGCCGGGCAATTTCGACCGCGTCAGCACCGACCGGGAAGGTTCGACGCTGAATTCGAGCGCCGCGCTCGCTCGAGCCAGATTCACCAGCGCTGATCGACGCCGTTTGCGCCGGCGCTGGCCGCGCGGCTCAATGCGATGGGCGGCAAGCCCGGGCCCGGCGCGTCTGAAACTGGCGCTCGATCTCGACAAGAATGCCGAGCAGGCCGATCGCGCCAGTGCGCGCGCCGTGCTCGATCTCGATCGCGCCGCAGCTCAAGGGGCATCACCACGATCACCGCAAAGCCGGCCGATCGCGGCGATCCAGCGGCATCGATCTCGACGCGCTCCGGCGCAGCGATATCGGCGATCGAGTCGAAACTGTCGTCGGAGCAGGGCCGCGCCTTGCTGGTGCTGCTCGGCCTCGACCGCGTCGATCGCGGCGGGCGACGGCCCGGCGCAATTCGAGGGATCGGCGACGGGCGCGTGGGGCGCGCCGTTGCGGCTGAAGGCGAAGATGTCGGGAGCCGGGCTCGACGCCGAAGCGGAAGGGTACCGCCGAACCATGGGCGGCCGGAGGCCAAGGCCAATCGTCAATCTTGCAAGTTCGCAGCGCCGATCTCGCGCCGCTGCTCGATCTCAAGCCGGCGGATACGCTGGCGCAGGAACATCGGCCTGTCCTCGCGCGTGTCGCTCGCCGGCAACAAGCTGACCTTCGACGACCTCGACAGCACGCATCGCCGGCTCGCGGCTGCGCGGCCGCATGGCGGTGACGCTCGGACGACGAAAAGTACGTCGAGGGCGAAATCGGCCTCGACACGCTCGACGCTGGCGCCGGCCTTTGCGCTGGCGATCGGCGCCGCCGGACACGATGCGGCTGAGCCGCTCGGCGCCGGGCTGTCGAAGGGCTGGCGCGGCCGCATCGCGTTTCAGGCGCTGCGCGGCGCAGCTGCCGGGCGGCGGCGAATTGCAGCCGGTGAGCGGCGCGGTCAAGAGCGACGGCCAGTCGCTGACCTTCGATGCCATCAAGGGCAAGATCGGCGGCGGCGAGGCGTCACCGCCAGTATCGACGCCAGGCCAGGCGCGAACGGCATTGCGTTGAACGCGCGCGTTCAGTTCTCCGGTGTCGACGGCACGGCGCTGCGCTATCGCAACCTCGCGATGCCCGCCGGCCGCGCGTCGATGCAGATGACGCTGACGAGCCAGGGCCGCAGCGCCTCGGCGCTGACGGGCGCGCTGTCCGGCAGCGGAACGCTGACGCTGGAATCCGCCAGGATCGCCGGTCTCGATCCGCGCGCCTTCGAAGTCGCCGTCCGTGCCAGCGACAGCGGGCAGGCGACGGACGACGTCCGGCTGAAGCAGATCGTCGAGCCCGCGCTGCCGGCCGGCGCGCTTGTCGGTCGCATCGGCGCAGATTCCGTTCAACATCAGGGACGGCCGGATTCGCGTCGGCGCGACCACGCTCGATGCCGAATGGCGTGCGCGCCATCGTCTCCGGCGGGTACGATATTCCGCGCCGACCAGGCCGACATCCGCGCCAGCGCTTCGCCTCGACGGCGACGGATCGTGACCAGCCGTCCGGAGATTCAGCTGTTTGCCGTCGGCACGCCCGATGCGCTCGAGTCGCACCGTCGACGTCGCGGCGCTGTCGTCGTGGCTGGCGGTGCGGGCGATCGATCACGAAACCGAAGGCTCGATGCGATCGAACGCGGCGAACCGCTACGCCGCCGGCATGCCGCCGCCGATCATGTGCTGCCGCCGCGGATGGACAAGCGCCTGATTCGGACGGCGGCGCCGCCGAGCGCGCCAGCGAGCTGCCAGAGCAGGCCGCGATCCGCGACGGCCTCCGCGCGAAGCAGGGCGGCGGTGCCGCGCCCGCCGAGCCGCACCCGTCGTCAATGCGCCGCGCCGCCGCGCGCCGGTCGCAGGCCAGCCGCAGGTCGCGCCGCTGCCGCCGCCGATCGACGTGCAGCCCGCGCCGAGCTCCGCCGCCAAGCCGAAGCCGCCGCCGCCGTCCACCGCTGCGCGCTGACGCCGCAGGTCGCCAATCCGCCGCCGCGTTCAATTAGCCCGCTGAGCCGTCTTTCGAAATATTAATTTCCCCGCCAGCGTCCCGTAATGGCGGAGTTGGCAATCATGCGGCCGACCATCAAGGCGCGAGGTTTTGCCGTGGGCCGTGCGTTGGAATACAATCCCACAAGCGCTAGAGTTTCCCGAGCGTATGTCAGCCTGCTGTCCCGACCTGAGGGCTGACACGGCGGCGATTTCTTTGGCGTGGATCGGTGACTTTGAAATTCGAATGCACACAGCGCACCGACCAACGCCGTGAAGCAGCCGCTTTTCATCGTCGGACGTCTTCGACCATGACGCGCAACTCTTCATCGACAGTCGCGCTTGTTACACACGTCGCGGAAGGCGCCGTCGCGTTCGACGAATTCCTGCGCATGGCTGGAGCCGGTGACAGGCGGACAAGCCTCCTGTCTGATCGCTGCGCGCTAAAGCAACGATCTCCCTTTCGATCCCGATCGTCCGCAAAGAACGTCTCGTCGTGGCTGACCACGATCAGCGCGCCGTCAGATCCTTTCAGTGCATTTTCCAGGCTCCTCGATCGAGGCGAGATCGAGATGGTTGGTCGGCTCGTCCAGCAGCAGAGGAACGGCGGCTGCGGGCGTGGCGAACGCGCAGGCGAGCGCCGCGCGCAGCCGCTCGCCGCCGCAGAGCGTGCCGCGATCTGCAGCGCCGCCCGGTTGCGGAATGCAAACCGGCGCCAGCGCGGCATGAGGCCTCGTTGGCCGAGAGCTCGGGATTGAGGCGGCGCAGATTGTCGAGAATGCTCGAGCCGGGATCGAGCAGGCCGATGTGCTGATCGAGCACGGCAATGCGGTCGGTGCGGCGGCCGATGTCGCCGCTCGCAGGTTTCAGTTCGCCGGTGAGCAGGCGGAACAAGGTGGTCTTGCCAGAACCGTTGGCGCCGCGGATGGCGATCCGCTCCGGTCCGCGGACCTCGAATGTCAGCGGTCCGAACAGATGGCGCTCTCCGAAGGCCATCACCACGTCCTTCAACGCGATGAGTTCGCGTCCGCCGGGCAGGATGGCTGCGCGGCAGATCGATCGAAAGCGGCGTCAGGATCTCGACCTGCGCCTGGCGCATCTGCAGCGCCTCGGCGCGCTCGCCGAGCAGGCGGCCGGCGAGCTGGCTTTCGCGCGCGGCGCTGTTCTCCGGCGCGCTCCTTCTCCGCGGTCCATGAACATCTTGTCCTCGATGCCCTTGGCGCGCCAGGCGCGGCCGGCCTTGTCGCGGCGCGCCTTCTTCTCGCGCGCCTTCTGCAGCGCGCGCTCGGTGTTGCGCAACGCGTCCGAGGCGCGATCGAGGTCGTCAGCGGCGCGGGCGCGGGCAGCCTCGCGCGCTTCGGCAAAGGCCGACCACGCGCCGCCGAATATGCTGATGCCGATCGGCGTCAGTTCGACGATGCGGTCGACGCGTTCCAGCAGCGCGCGGTCGTGGCTGGCGACGAGGACGCCGCCCTGCCAGCGTTCGAGCAACTGCGCCACGGCCCGCCGGCCGTCGGTGTCGAGATTGTTGGTGGGCTCGTCCAGCAGCAGCAGATCCGGCGCCTCGATCAGGAGGCGCGCCAGTGCCAGGCGCGTTCGCTCGCCGCCGCTCAAGCGAGACGATCGGGCGATGCAGCGGCAACGACGGCAGTCCGGCTTCAGCCAGCGCCGCCTGCTATCCTCGCTTCCAGCGTCCAGTCCGTCTCAAGTCGCGTCTTCGAGCGATCCTTGGCCGCGCTCGAGCCGGCGCAGGCGGGCAAGGCCCGCCGGCGACGCCGAGCGCCTCGCCGACCGTCAGCCGTTCATCGGTCAGTTGCGCGCAGCATGCCGATCGAGCCGATGCGTTGCAGCGATCCGCGCTGCCGGTTCGATCTCGCCCGCGATCAGGCGAAGCAATGTGGATTGCCGCAGCCGTTGCGGCCGACAATGGCCGGTGCGCTCGCGCCCCTAGGCGAGCGTCAATCCATCGAACAGGCGGGCGTCCGTCAGGGCGTGGCATGGGGAGATGGAATCCAGAACGAGAAGGCAGGCATGGAGAGCTTCCGAAAATGGACTGAGGTCGCGCGGCAGCCGGTCAGCTTTGCGATGTCCATTTCTCTCTCCAGGGTCGGTTCTCTGTAGCGGCTTCTTTGTGACTTCGTCGGTTCCGCCCGCCGCTTTTGCAGGAACCGCAGCGACCATCAATTAGATACGCATTGCCGTCATTCGTCCAGCCTGCCGCGCACGCAACGCTTCCGCGCGGCTTTCGGGCGGGAATACTTGCCGTCCGGCGGGGTCTGTACCTGCGGCTGGACCGTGGATTCACTCACGCAGGAAAACCGGAGGTTCGCATGTTGAAATCGGCAATCAAGCTCGCAACGCTGACACTGTTCTCGGTGGCTCTGATCGCCTCGCCGCCATCCGTGCCGGCCTTTGCCGCCGGGAGGCGGTGGCGATCCACCTGCGGCCAACCTGCCACCGCCGCCGCCGGACGACGACCCGCTCTGCCAGGTCATGCAGCTCCAAATCCAAGAAGAAGCCCGACCAAGCAGTCGAGCGCCGACGATGCTGACCTTTCGGCAGGGGATACCGCGCCGCTCATGCGACGATCTACGACCGCAACGATTATGCCGCCGCGATCGAGCAGCTCAAGGCGCTCGGCCACGACGACAACGCCGGCGTCGCCAATCTGATCGGCTATTCCTATCGCAAGCTCGGCGACTACAAGCTCTCGCAGATCTGGTACGAGCGCGCGCTGAAGGCGGACCCGAACCACGTGCTGACACCTGGCAGTATTACGGCCTGTGGCAGATCGAGCAGGGCAACCGCGACCAGGCGTCGATATCATCTGCAGCCGGATCGCGGCGATTTGGCGGCACCGGCTGCGAGGAGTATCGGTCGTTGGCGGCGGCGCTCAGAAAACCGCCCGGCACCGGACCGTTTAT
>ERZ1370068.2941-contig-2068_pt1 | contig 35278 bp, 67 predicted proteins | sample MGYA00561227_ERZ1370068 | MGnify/ENA primary metagenome ERZ1370068 (study PRJEB38410, sample SAMEA6850437) | metagenome | study: Metagenomic assessment of the ecological functions of the soil: analysis of the soil microbiota associated with the...
GATGGCGCTGATTCAGTTACGTATTGCTCGTTGAGCATACGGTCGACGGCAAACGCCTGGCAAAGTTTACCGGGGCGCTGGCAATATTGCCGCAAGCACGTTGCTCTTCCACGCCGTTCCTTCATCAATTCGATACCGTCCATAGGCTCGACCGCGCGAATCAAAACAGCCGCCGGATAATCAGTTTCGTCACCAGATTGAGCATAGTAGCTAAAAAACCGTAGATGAAATAACGAGCATGCCCCAGCGCCCGACATCACCTCTGCGCGGGTCCGGCCTTTCGCGGCGTGGCAAGCCAAGTCTTGTGGGCCAATGGCCACGCTTCCCGCAGTCTCGACGATTCGCCGATAAATCGCCATCGGGATGCGCGCACAGAATGCCTGAGCAATTGCTTGGCGACATCGACGGTAGATTGTTCGTAAAAAGAACGCGAAACGTTCAAGGGTAGTTTAGAAGTGTAAATTCCTTGGCATTTAAAGATTGGATTTTGCGTAGAATCTCAGTGTCCATAATCTCTGTAGCTTCGAGGCCTGTCTCACGCTGTAGGAACAGTTCGTCTCAATGGTTTATGACCATCGATCTCTTTATGATTTCACTGTTCCTTACATAAAAAAACTTTGCCCTTCACGGGATGCGATCCGCAATATTATCCGACCCAACCTGCGCGTCTTGCATAGAAACTCAGCGGCTTTCGTTTCTCAATTACAGTTGAATCAGGAGATAACTTTGGGACCGCAAAAAGGGTGATTCGCGCAGAGCAATTTGACATCATACGTAAGAAATAAAGAAATCTGGACTGGAAGTGTCCTAATGCGGGCATCATTTGCCCCAAATCTCCATCAGGCACCGTACCACCGGGAGAAGCACCAGGAGTGCTCTTTAAATTCGAATTCGTTTCGACCACTCCAACGCAGCGAGAAATCAGAACATGAGCGTTGTTTCGGCTTCGTACTGAACTTCCCCGCATGAACAACGGGGTACATTTCTTTCGGCCCATGCTTCGAAATAACTCTTACCTTCACAGTCTCACCTTTGTAGAAGGCCGCTAAGCAAAATCCGGTTAAATCTGTGTGATGAACGAAACAAGGCGACACTCAAAGGCTAAATGCGCTACCGACGGAAAGATTGAAGTGTCTTTTGGGTTCGTAGTTAAAGCAGGCATCAGAATTGAAAACTCACTTAATCTCCCACGCACCAAACTCAATCCACCAACTGGCTCAGCGGAATATTTTTCGTTGAGCCGCTCCTTGGTAGTTGTACGTCGAGGAGCACGCCTTTGTCGGAAGCAAGCTGCCGTCGTCGGTAAAGGAATTGATCGACGCGTCGTAGGCTCAGGCGGACTGGGACTGTACTGATGCCAGGTGGTCGAAAGCATCTGGCGGTCTCGTTGCGGTTTTGTTTCACCGTAAGCGCAGGCCGCGCACGCCGGCTCGCACGACTGTCTAATTTGATCGCGCTGGGACTGGAGTTTCTGATCCATCGCGCGGCGATGCGGATCGGCGGCAGTTCGTGGATGTCGCCCAAAATAAACCATCCGCGAAACCCTGGTCTTCCGCTTTCACGGCGAACGCGACGTCAATTAGAGTGGCATCGATGGCGCCCGGCGCTGACAATGCTGGCAGACGCGTCGATATCTGGTAACGATGTTACGACGTCTATCCGGTTCAGAATCCCCGAAGTGGCGCACCGCCACGCGCGACAGATAGTCGACCGTGCCGGCGACTGAATCGACGCCGATGATCTTGCCTTCAGGTCTTTGGGCGACTGATCTCCGGGCGACGTCAAAACGTACGGCGGCCGCCCGACAAAACCGAGCCGCCTTGATCGGCACGCCGCTTACCGCTTTGCGCGCAGCGCCAGTCCTACGCGAGCAAAATAATCAACATCGCCGGACATCAACGCCGCTGACGCCGATGGCCGGCTGCACGTACCAGTATCTTATCGAGCCTCAGTTCTTCGTCTTTGGCAAAATTCCTTGCGCATAGCGACGACGACGGTCGAACAGGCCGCGGCTCTGGCGTCGCGTTTGGTGTCCGCGCCAGCTCCACCAGCGATGGCGCGGAATCGCCCGTAGCGGGCGATGTCGCCCGAAGCGCTGCAAGTATCGTCATCGCGCACACAAAAAATCGTTCAGCTCAGCATCGCTGCGCTATCCCATGCGGACATTTCTTAAAATCGTAAGTAGGCCAGTGATGCTGTGGTGCAGGAAATGCGGTCCTTATCCCTGCGCCAGCGAAGCATTTTTTCAAACATCATCAGTTCCACGCGGCATCGTGAGGTACTTCCGCCCACGGTAGCGGCCGGGCATGGTGTCGTTGACCAACGTGCGGCATCGATAAATACGGATGGCGAAAAGCTCTGCGCCTGGCACTCTCACGCCCATAACGGTTGGCGCGCCCGTCAGCGGCGAAACCAGCTCTGTGGGTGGCGATCGCGCCACATTCACGCTGCGTCAGACAGCCGCGCAGCCGCCAGATCTTCAATCGGTGTTGGGCAGAAGCTCGCTGCCTTGCCACTCTCGGCCGCCGATGGCGCCGTAAAGACACGACGCACGCCGGCAACGTCCATCGCGGTTCGCCGCGACCAACACCGGCTGGCGTCCGGTTTGGCAGACGCCGATGATGCCGATATGCGTGGCGTCGACCTCTTTCAACCTTTGAGATAGTCGATCGCCGCGTTTAGATCCGCCAGCGCGCCGTCATCGGTGAGATCAACTCGTTGCTTTCGCCACGCAGCAGCGCCTTGCGGTCGCCGTGTGAAACGGTGAACAGATCCGGCGCGCCGACGAAGCCGGAGTGCGCCAATCTCACCGTCAGATCTTTGGTATGCTGATCGATACCGTAGCGTTCGTGCAGAATAATTACCGCCAGGCCGTTTCCCTTTGGCCTTGGGCAACGCCCGCACCGCGCTGATTCCGCCGCCGAACTTGACCATTGTCGGAACGATCCCGTCGATTTCTTCACCGCCATACTCCGCCTCCAGAATACATAACGACCGGTTTCACCGCGTAAACGCCGCCAAGCTTATCCTCGCCGCCTGAGAGAGTCAAGAGGCGATGGTTACCAACTTGTCTCACGGCGGTCAGAAGAGCATATTCGCGGCCATGAACCTAAAGGACGGATCCAACCATCATCGCGAAGCTGACAACCGTAGGTCGCAAAAACCGGTCAGCCGCGCACGGTGGAGTTGCGCTTCTTCTATTCCAAAGGAAACTTCTACGCGACTTCGAGCCAGGTCGCGGGCAAAGCACTGGTGTCAAAACATGATCAAGAATCCCGCTGCTAGAGATTGCCGCCAAAGGTGAGAAATTTGCCATCGCATGCGCGAAGCAAGTCACCGACGATGATTTTCGCAAGCAGATATTGACGCTGCGCGATTCGCCGCCACACTGAACCGCGTGGTTTTCGAGATCGCGCCGAAAACTCACGACGTAAACCGACTTCAATGACAGCTACGGCCGGTGTCGTCTCATGGGCTATTTTTTTGTCTCTTCCTTTGGCTTCGGACATTTTCTTTTCGAGGTTCTCGACGCCTTTGGCCATGCCCTCCATCATCTTCTGCTCTTTTTGCGCTCCCTGTTGGATCGCCTGTTTTGCCGCCTCCTCGCGCTCCGCTTGATCTCTTTCTTGTCGCCGCAAGCTGAAACCGCCGCGATGACTAAACCGACACCCATCAATCGAATCAATTTATCCATGATTTCCTCCAAAAATATTCTTCATTTAGTTAGCAGCAACTTCACCCCCGAGCGCAAACTGAAAAGATTAGCCGTTGACGAGGTCGCTTTTCTTTACATCTTCGTTTGTTATTCTCATCCCTATGAAACCCTTGACTAGACGCGCTGGCGATCAGTTTCCGTCTGGTTAATTTTGCTCGCAGCGGCCCATCGAACCGCAGACTACTGGCAAAGCGTAAAATCGGTACCAGTCTCACGGTCACGGCGCCGAGGCAGTTGGCGCGCTATTCAGAAAGGCGTTGGATGCTGTACGGCTGGCTTGTTGAACGCTCGAGCCGAGTTTCGACACTCAGGCTAAACTACTGCGATCTGGATGCCAGATAATCGCTGCGAAAGTTCTGACACGCCGCCGATTTCCAACTCAAAAGTGCTAACGCGAAAACGTTCGTGGAGAAAAGCGGCGCGTTCGCGGCGATCAACGCCAACTACTTCGATGACAAAGGGCGCGCGCTGGCCTACCTGACAAGCAGGCGCGCAGGAAATCAATCGCGGCCTATCGAAGCACGCGCTCTACACGGGTGTCTTCGCGGTTGCATGACGGTGCTGCCGGTGGTGCTGCACCGCGATGACTTTCAACCGGGGCAAGCCGGCGAGGCGCTGCAAGCCGGTCCGCTGCTACTCAATCACGGCGCGCCGGTGGATATCATGCGCGGCCTCGGCCGCTACGCCCGCCGCAGCCCTGATCGGCATCGACGAGAGGGACGCATTATTATCGCCGTGACCGATGCGGTTATCGGCGGCCTGAGTTTCGCCGAGCTGCAAGAACTATTCAGCAACGCAAAGTGGCAATTGGACACGCTGGACTTGCTCAACCTTGACGGCGGCGAGCTCCGCTCAGCTCTATGTTAAATCCGGCAAGTTCGAAGAGTTCCGTCGCCGGCACGTCGAAGTGCCGGTTGCAATTGGGCTTTTCTTCAAGACGAATTGAATCGATGTGCGGCAGTTGTTTCAAACCACGAAGATTACGAAGGTAACGGACTTATTCCAGCGACGCAAAGGCGATTCGGCTCCAGTCGAGCGCGGCGCTGGGTAGGATGCCAAGGTAGAGCGTGCCAGCAACGGCGATGAGAATCGCGACATAAACACTGAGGCGCTTCAACGAACCGTTTGCCCTCGGCGCCGCCTTCTTCCATGTACATCGCGACGATGACACGCAGATAATAGATCACCGACAGCAAGCTGTTGAGCACGCCGATGACAGCGAGAGATAAATGACCTGCGAGCACGGCTGAGCGAAAGACGTAGAATTTTCCCGGTAAAGCCGGCGAGCGGTGGAAATCCCGGCAAGCGAAAGCATGAACAGGCTCATCGCGAGAGCCAGGAATGGCCGCTTAAAGCCGAGTCCGGCAAAGTCCGGAATAATTCTCACGCGGCTCATCGCGCTTCGGCCATCGAGCGTAGGACGGCGAACGCCCCCAGCGTCATGAACGAGTATGTCAAAACGTAGAATAACAATGGCATGCCGCCCCACTCTGACACCGACGACGATGGGAATCAGCAGATAGCCGGCATGAGCGATGCTCGAGTAAGCGAGCATGCGCTTGATGCTCGTCTGGGTGATCGCCAAGAGATTACCCAACTGTCATCGTCGCGATCGCAACGACCCAGAGCGGAAACACCCAGTCGCTGTCGAGCGGCGAAAGCTTGTAAAGAATGATCCGTCGCCCAGCGCGGCGAACGCCGCGGCTCACCGCAACCGACATGAAACCGGTCACCGGCGTCGGCGCGCCGTCGTAAACATCCGGCACCCAGAAGTGAAACGGCACGGCGCCGGCTTTGAAAGCGAAACCGATCAGCAAGTAGAAACCGCCGCCGATCAGATAAAGCCGGCCACTCGGTCGGCTGATCGAGTAAGAAAGTGGAAATCTGGTTCAGGTTGCGTCGACCCGGTGGCGCCGTAAATCAGCGCGATGCCGTAGAGCAAAAAGCCGGTGGCGAACGCGCCCATGAGAAAATATTTCATCGACGCTTCGCTGGAGCGGCCGCTGGAGCGCCACATGCCGGTGAGCACGGTAAATCGCGATCGACATGGTCTCCAAGCCAAGGAAAAAACTATCAAATCGTTGGCCGCCGCCATGAGAATCATGCCGACAGTGGCGAAGAGCATCAGCGAATAAAATTCGCCCTCGTGGATCGGCTGTCTGCCTAACGTAATGGATTGACGACAAAATCGTCAGCGCCGCAGCGCATTAAAAATCAAAGTGAAGAAAAGCGCAAAGCCGTCGAGCACGATGCTCTCGTTGAACGCGCTCTCCTGGCGGCCGGAAAGCAGCACGACGATCTTCGGCAGTCGCCAGTCCGAGTCCGACCAGGCTATAGAATGCCAGCACGCCCTTCGACTCGTTCTCTTCGATGAAAGATCGCGCACCGACGACGACCAACGCCGTCATCAGGACTTGGTTGCGGGCAAGAGCGGTGTGAGATTAGCGTCCATCGCTCTTTCGCTCCCGCTAAGATTATGATTGACTGGCTACCGGCAGCGCCGTCGTGGCGAACACTTTTCAAGGTCACGCTCCACCGCCGGCTCGATGCGGCTCAAGAACGGCTGGGGATAGATGCCCATGAAGACGATCAGAAGTACAATCGGCGCGAGAATCAGCAGCTCGCGGCCGTTTAGATCTCTGAGCTTCTGATTTTCCGCATGGGTCAACGGCCCAAAGATCACCCGGCGAAACATCCAGAGCATGTAAACCGCGCCGAGAATAACGCCCGGTGGTCGCGACGGCGGTCCAGCGCGGCGCCGACGCTAAATGAGCCCGAGCAAGATCAGAAACTCGCCGACGAAACCGTTCAGGCCGGGCAAGCCGATAGACGAGAAACATCACCACCAAAAACAACGACGGAAAAAACCGGCAGCGTTTGCCACAGGCCGCCGAAGGCGTCGATCATGCGCGTGTGGCGCCGCTCGTAAATCATGCCGACTAAAAGAAACAACGCGCCGGTGGACAAACCGTGATTGATCATCTGGTAGATCGCGCCTTGCACGCCTTGCATGTTGAGCGCGAACAGTCCGGGCATGACGAAACCGAGATGGCTGACGGACGAATAGGCGCACCAGCTTTTTGATGTCGCTCTGCATCATCGCCACCACCGCGCCGTAGATGATGCCGATGACGGCGAGCGCGACAAAGTAGGGCGTCGCCGTTAAGGCAGCGTCGGGAAAAAGTGGAATGGCGAAAGCGGAGAAAGCCGTAGGTTCCAAGCTTCAAGGAGCACGCCGGCGAGAATCACCGAACCTGCCGTCGGCGCTTCGACATGGGCGTCGGGCAGCCAGGTGTGAAATGGAAACAGCGGAACTTTGATCGCGAAGGACAAGCGCAAAGGCGACGCAAACCAGCATTTGCTGCTCCGGGCGGCAGATGTAGTTCGTAAAGCTGGAGCAAGTTAAACGTCATCACCTGGTTCACTTCGGCATGGCGCGTCGCGAGATAGATGATCGCCACCAGCATGAGCAAGCTGCCCAGCCATGGTGAAGATGACGAACTTGAGCGCGGCATAAACGCGCCGCGTGCCAGCCCCACACGCCGATGAGAAAATACATCGGCACAAGCATCACTTCCCAAAAACGTAGAAGAGAAAAGATCGAGGGCGACGAAGGCGCCGAAGCATACCGGTTTCCAACAACAGCATGAAGATCAGATACTCTTTGACTTTGTCCTGCACCGACCATGAAGCCAAGATCGCCAGCGGCATGAGCAAGCGTTGTCAGCAAGACCAGGAAAATACTGATGCCGTCGATACCGACGGATATAGTCAATGCCGAAGCTCGGCATCCACGCCACGCGCTCCACGAGCTGCATGGCGCCGTTACTGCCATCGAACTTAATGAAAATCTTTAGCGACCAGAGAAACGCCGCGCCGGCCGAAAGCAGGGCCAGCGAAAAAGCACTATCGTTTGACTGCCGCGGCAACAGCGTGAGCAATAGCGCGCCGATCACTGGGATGGCGAGCAGCAGGGTCAAATCTCCAAAACCGTAGCTTTCCATGTTTACAACTGACCGAGATAGTAGGCGAGCAACGCCAGCGCGCCGACTAAAACATCGCGGCATAATGCTGCACATTGCCGGTTTGGATGCGCGCGCCAGATCGTGCTGGCGCCGCGCGTCGTGCGCCGCCACGCCATTGACCGCGCCATCGATGATCCAGGGATCGACGAAACTGGCAAAAACTAGAGATCGCCGTGAACGGCCGCACCAAAATCCGATCGTAAAATTCGTCGACGTAATACTTATTGAGCGAAAGTTGCTGGAGCCACCTGCCGGTGGCAGGGTTCAGCGATTTTCGCGCTGGCTTTGCCATATTTACCGTAGGCGAGATAGATTCCGACGGCGACCACAGCGACAGTTATCGAAGTAACGATCACTTCGGTGCTGACCGACCCATGATGAACTGCCGTGCCGTACAACGGTTCAAGCCAATGATCCCAGCGGCTGCCCCAGAGATATTCCGGCGCTCCCAACCAGCCGGTAAAGATCGACCCGATGGCGAGAATGATCAACGGCAGCGTCATCACCGCCGGCGATTCATGGAGATGCGCTTTGGCATGCGCGTCGGCCCGGCACTCGCCATGAAACACCATGAAGAGCTGGCGAAACATGTAGAACGCGGTCATGCCCGCTGGTGACCAAACCGACGCCCCAAAGAACCAACGCCGCCGTGGCTGTAACGCCTGCCAGAGAATCAAATCTTTGGAAAAGAAACCGGCGGTGAACGGAATGCCGGCAATGCGCCAAAGTCGCGATCACGTAGGTCCAATAGGTCTGCGGCATATGCGCTTTGAGCCCGCCCATTTTGCGCATATCCTGTTCGCCGCCGAGGGCGTGAATCACGCTGCCCGAGCCCAGAAACAAACACGCCTTGAAAAAACGCATGGGTGAAAACATGAAAGATCGCCGCGCTGAAAGCGCCCAGCGCCGACAGCGAGAGAACATGTAGCCCAGCTGGCTCACGGTGGAATAGGCAAGACTTTTTAATATCGTTTTGCGTCAGCGCGATGGTCGCGGCGAACAACGCCGTCGCCGCGCCGATCAGGCGATCAGATCCAAGCGTCGCCGGCGCCAGGGCAAAGAGGAAATGCAGCCGCGCGGTCATGTAGACGCCGGCGGTCACCATGGTCGCGGCGTGGATCAGCGCGCTCACCGGCGTCGGCCCGGCCATGGCGTCAGGCAGCCAGACGAACAGTGGGATCTGCGCCGACTTGCCGGCGGCGCCGACAAAAAGCAAAAACGTGATCAACGTAATCGTCGCCGGACTGAGCAGCTTCACCTGCTGCTGCAATTGGATGAAATCCAGAGTCCACACACCCTGGCGGCCAAGCTCGGCGACCAATAGAAATATGCCGAGCAGGAAGCCGAAGTCGCCGATGCGGTTGACAATGAACGCTTTGTTGCCGGCGATGGTGTTGTTGTGGATCGCGATGCCAAAAGCCGATCAGCAAGTAGGAACAAAGACCGACGCCCTCCCAACCGACGAAGAGCAGCAATAAGATTGTCGCCCATCACCAAGAGCAGCATGAAGAAGATAAACAGATTCGAGATAGATGAAAAAGCGCACCATGTCGTCGTCGTGGCCCATGTAGCCAAGCGAGTAGAGATGGATCAGAAAGCCGATGCCGGTGACGATCAGCAACATCGCAGCGGTCAGCGCGTCAACTTGGAACGAAAGATTGACGTGAAAACGAACCGGACTGGATCCAGGTATAAGACGGTATCGCGCCAGATCGCCGTCGACGCCATTTGCCAGAATAAGTGGAACGCCAGCGGCAAACGACGCGCCCACCGCCGCCGAAGCCAAGGCGCCGCGCCAGTTGCTTTCCGAGCCAGCGGCCGAAGAACAGATTGAACACGCTGGCCGAGCAGCGGAATCAGCGGAAGCCAACGCAACAAATCGCTGGCGATCAGATTTGCCCGGCGCCTCTACCATTTGAGTAGCTGCATCTCCTGCGGGTCGAGAGGTTTGGCGGTGGCGAAATACGGATATGATGATCGCCAGGCCGATGACCGCTTCCGCCGCGGCAACCGCCATGACGAAAAAGACGATCACTTGGCCATCGGTGGAGCCGAGATAGCGCGAAAAAGCGATGAAGGTGAGATTGACCGCGTTGAGCATGAGCTCGATTGACATGAGGATAACGATTAAATTGCGCCGGATGAGCACACCGATCACACCGATGGAAAAGATCACCGCGCTCAGAATCAGATAGTGCTGCAAGCCGACGATCACGCCCTCATGCTCCCGCTTGGCCAACACCACCGCGCCGATGATCGCCACCAACAGTAATACCGAAGCGATCTCGAAGGGCAGAACAAACTCGTTGAACAAGACTTTTCGCCAGCGCCTCCGGACTGCCGAACATCTCCGGTGGCAGCCACCGAATCGGTGGGCAGTTCGTCGCGCCCGAGCAGCGGAATCAATACCCCCGCCAACAACGCCGCCAAGATTGTCCCGAAGCCCCACCACATGCCCTGCTGCTTTTCCAAGGTGGCCGGGTTGAGAAACATGATGACGAAGAGAAACAGAACCATGATGGCGCCGGCGTAAATCATGACTTGTAAGACACCGACCATCGGCGCGTGCAGCGTGATGAAAAAACCGCGATCAGCAAGCAACGCGCGCCACCAACGCCATGGCGCAGTGGACCAACGTTGCGCAGAAACACCACCATCAGCGAAGCAATCACCAGCAGAGTGGCGAGCAGATAGAAAATTGCGCTTGCGATATCCATGTTATAGAGAACTCTACTGTGCGGCAACGATCACAGAGCGCCGTCACGGCAATATTGATCAGCGCTAGCGGCAACAGCATCTTCCAGCCCAAGCCGCATCACCTGATCGTAGCGAAAGCGCGGCACGCTCCAGCGCAGTAGAATCTGCAACCAGCAGAAAAAACCACCTTGAGCGTAAAAGCGCCGACCTGAAGCAGCACCACGGCCAAGTGCGGCAGCAGTAACGTCGCGCCCCAGGGGAAAGTGAAAGCCGTCGCGCAGCAAATAGGGCACCTGCCAACCGCCGAAGAACAGAGTCGTCACCAGACCGGCAACGGTGACGATCTCGGCGAACTCAGCCAGCGAAAAAACATTAAAAATTTGCCGCCGGAATATTCGACATGATAGCCGGCGACCAGTTCCGACTCGCCCTCGGGTAGATCGAACGGTATCCGCTTGGTCTTCCGCCACCGCAGCGGTGAAGAAAGCAGAAATGCCAGCGGCTGGAGAAATATCCCCATGCCGGCAACCAACCGAGCACCGGTTGCAAGACGTTTAACCAGGTTGGCAACAGGTCGCGCATCAATGTGCCTTGATCGCGCGCGATCTCTTGCAGCTCCAAGGTGCCGTATACCATCAACACGCCGATGACCGATAATCCCATGGCGATCTCGTAAGAAATCATCTGCGCTGAACCGCGTATGCCGCCGAGCATAGAAAACTTGTTGTTCGATGCCCAGGCGCCGATAACGATGCCGTAAACGCCAAGCGATCCACATGGCGAAAACGTAGAGAATGCCGATATTGAGATTGGCAACTTGCAAATTGATCGTGCGCTCGCCGAGATTCCAGCACGTCGCCGAAGGGAATGACCGCGAAAGTGACCAACGCTGGAAACAGCGCCATGCACGGCGCCAAAGTGTGGAAGAACTTGTCACCGGACGGCGGAATGAAATCTTCTTTGGTCAGGAACTTGAGCGGATCGGCGATCAAAGTGTTCACCAGCCCCAGACCGGCGAAACCGAAAATCGATGCGCGGTTGGCGCCGATACGGTCTTGAATCAGCGCGCTGCTTTTGCGCTCGATCCAGCCCAAGGTGCCGGCGAGATTGAGCACCACGACGAGAACCAACGCGGCTTTAAGAGAAATAATCGCGAGATCGACGATCATGTTGCTGTGCCACCACCGCTGCCCAACTCAGCTCCCTGATCACCCAACGAGTCGTAGTCCAATCCCTTATACGCAGCAACCTCTTCGCGCCAGCGCGGCAAAAATTTCGCGCGGGGTTGAATAATTAAGCGTTTCGCCTCCGGCTTGCAGCAAACGTAGGAATATTTCGCTATCTTGAAGCGCATCACCGGGTGGAATCACGGCAGCATTGAGCTTTTGCACCCGCCCGCTGCGATTGGTGTAGCTGCCTTCCTTTTCGCCGAAATGAACCGATGGCAAAACTACATGGGCACGCTTCGCGGTTTCCGTCATCCGCGTATCTTGCACGACAAGAAAATTAAGCGTCTCCAACGCGCTGCGAATATTTTCACCATCGCCGTTGGCGCCGATCAGTTCCTCACCGACGACGTAGGCTGAAGCATAACTTCCCGTCGCCAGCTTCCGCATCAAGGCGTCGAAGCCGCCGTTGGAGTTCACGCCCATTTCCGCGCGCCGCGAAAATTGGGTGAGCGGTCCGGACTCATGAGAATTCTCTGCGTCTCCGTCAGCTCGCGCTCCTGGTAGAAAACCTCCAGCGCGGCTTGCGGAGAAATTTTCCTGATCAACTTAGCGAACAGGAAAGCCTCTTCGTTAGTATTTCGCCCGGAGAGAATCGCCGCCAACGGCTGAGCCGAGCTTAAGGCCGCTGTAAACCGCTTGCAGCGCGATCTCCCAAGTCGTCGGTACCAAACCGCCTTCTTGGCGGATCATCGGCGTGGTCAGACGCTCGCCGCCGGCGAGATCGTGAAAACAGTAGCGTCCTTCGTCACAAATCCAGTGGCTGTTGACCGGCTTCGTTCACGCGCGGTTTGAAGCGCGCGATCTTGTTTTGATAGGCCTCGACACTGATGTTGCAACCGGTGCTGCAGCCCGGACAAATGGAAGGAGTTTTTTCCAAATACCAGACCCGCACTTTGAAACGAAAATCGCGGTCGGTGAGCGCGCCCACCGGGCAGATGTCGACGACGTTGGCGGACAACGGATTGTCGAGCACGGCGGCGATCGAACAGCGCGATCGTCGAATGATCGCCGCGGTTAACCACGGCCAACTCATCGGTCTTAGTGATCTCCTGGCAGAAGCGCACGCAGCGGGTGCACTTGATGCAGCGCTCACCGTCGAAAATGACATTGGGACCAAAAATGGTTTTCTTGCGGTCGTGACTCTTACCGACCTCGAAGCGGCTCTCCTCGCGGTCGTGCGCCATGTAGTAATTTTGCAGCCGGCACTCGCCGGCTTGATCGCAGATCGGGCAGTCCACCGGATGATTGATCAGCAAGAACTCCATCACCGCTTTGCGCACCGCCAACACCTTCGGGCTCTGGGTCAGCACCGACATGCCTTCCGCCACCTGGGTGTTACAGGCGATCTGCAGCTTGGGCATCTTTTCGATCTCAACCAGACACATGCGGCAATTACCCGCGATCGAAAGCTTCGGGTGATAGCAGTAAGTGTAGGAATCGCCACGCCGACATCGGCCGCCGCCTTGATGACGGTGGTGCCCTTGGTGGTGACAACTTCTTTGCCGTCGAGGATGATTTTACTGGATCCATTGTGAAGATTGGGTCATGGAGTGATGGAGTCGATGGAGTGATGGGTCCGGACCCAATACTCCAACGCTCCAGTACTCCATCACTCCATTCCAATCCCCTCACCGTGCATCTCTTTTCCGCGATATGCGCTTCGAACTCATCGCGGTACTTGCGGATAAACGCCGCCGCCGGCATCGCCGCGGCGTCGCCGAACGGACAGATCGTGTTGCCCATGATATTGCCGCTGATGTTGAGAATCAAATCCAGATCGCTCTTCTCCGCCTCTCGCCATGCTCGACGCCGCTGAAAAATCTTTCTCCATCCAGTGGCAGCCTTCGCGGCAGAGGGCTGCACTAGCCGCAAGACTCGTGGGCAAAGAACGCGCGCGATACTCCACGCTGCCCGCACCATGCAGGTCGTCTCGTCCATGACAATCACGCCGCCTGAGCCAAGCAAACTCGCCCGCCGCCGCCACGGATTCGTAATCGAGATTTACCTTTTCGATTTCGTCCGGCTTTAGCACCGGCATCGAAGCGCCGCCGGGAATCACACCCTTGAGCTTCTTGCCATTGGGCACGCCGCCGCAGTCTTCTTCGAGAAATTTCTTAAATGGGTAACCCATCTCCACTTCGTAAACGCCCGGCTTGGTAATATGGCCGCTGACGCTGAAAAGTTTCGTTCCCTTGCTCTTCTCCGTCCCCATGGCGCCATAGGCCGCCGCGCCGCGCTCGAGTATCCAGGGCAGCGCTGCCAGCGTCTCGACGTTGTTCACCACGGTCGGACAGCCGAACAATCCGTGCGTCGCTGGAAACGGCGGTTTAAGTTTTGGCCAACCTCGGCCGCCTTCCAAGGAAGAAAGCAGCGCCGTTTCCTCGCCGCAAATATACGCGCCGGCGCCACGGTGCACGATCAAATCCAGATCGTAACCAGAACCGAAAATATTTTTGCCGAGCATAACCCGCTCGATAAGCTTCGTCGACCGCTCGCTCCAATCTGCTGGCGTGCCGAAGACCAGCTCGCCGCGGATATAAATGAAGGCGCGTATGAGATCGAATCGCGAAGGCGGCGATCAAAGTGCCTTCAACGACCGCGTGCGGGTCTTGTTCGATCAGCAAGCGGTCCTTGAACGTTCCCGGTTCGCTCTCGTCCGCGTTGCACGACGAGATACTTGGGCTTAGGATTGTCCTTCGGCACGAAGCTCCACTTCATGCCGGTGGGAAATCCCGCGCCACCGCGGCCGCGCAGCCCCGAAGCTTTGCACTTCATCGATCAGCTGTTCCGGCTTCATGCTCTCGACGACTTTTGCGCCAGAAGCATAACCGCCGCGCGACTGATAAGTCGCCAGCGTGTGCGAGTCCGGGAACGCCGATATTTGCGCAGCAGAAGCTTTTCCATGAACTCATTTAAAGCACAATGGAGAATGCGAAGTGGAAACTAGAACAATGACCTGGCAATCTCTCATTGACGACTCTTGGCGCTATCACATTATCCATGTTCCATTATCAATTATTTTTCATTGCATTCCGTCGAGAATCTCACTGATCTTCGCTTCCGTCAAGTTCTCGTAGTAGTCGTCGTTAATCTGCATCATCGGCGCCGTGCCGCAGGACGCCAGACACTCGACTTCCGATCAAGCGTGAATCGGCCATCGCCTGTCGTCTCGTCCGCACTCGATGCCGAAGTTTCGCTGTGAGTAAACCGCGTGACCTCTCCGCGCCGCGCAAGCGCGCACGGCAAGCGTGCGGCAGACCTGAATATGGTGGCGCCCGATGGGCTTCATGTTGTACATGGTGTAAAAGCTCACCACACCATGAACCCGCACCGGCGGCTGATCCATCAACTGGGCGACATACTCGATCGCTTCCGGGCCCAGAGTGGCCGAACTCCTGTTGCGCTAAATAAAGCACCGGCAGCATCGCCGCTTCCTTCTTCGGATAGCGCGCCACCGTCTGCCTCGAACTTCTTCAGCGTCTCCGGTGAAAACTCTAGCAGCCATAGGTCATGGAATCGAGGATGGAGGATCGAGAATTGAGGATCGCGCCGCAACCCAGCGTGAGTCTATCCTCGATCCTCCATCTTCAATCCTCGACCACTCTTCTACCGATCGCACTCCCCGCCGATCATGTTGATCATGCCGAAGGTCGGGATGATGTCGGCGACCATGTGGCCTTTGATCATCTCGTGCAAAGGCGCCCATGGCGATGAAACAGGGCGGACGCACGCGCACACGGTAGGGCTTGCCGCCGCCGTCGCTGACAATGTAAAAGCCGAGCTCGCCGTTGCCGCCTTCGACGGCGAAGTAGGTTTCGCCGGCCGGGACGTGAATCCCTTCCATGATGATCTTGAAATGGTGCATCAGGCCTTCGATGCTGTCGTAAACTTTTTCCTTTTCCGGCAAGACGAAGCGCGGATCGTCGATCCACACCGGTCCCGACGGGCAGTTGTTCCAGCGCCTGCTCGACGATGCTGCATGCTCTGCTCGATCTCGCTGCATGCGGCAGACGAAAGCGGTCGTAATTGTCGCCCTGGCTGCCCGACCGGCACTGTCGAAATCCATCTGGTCGTAAACCAGATAAGGAAGGCCTTGCGCGACATCGTAATTGACGCCGGTGGCGCGCAGAATCGGCCCGGTCAGACTGTAGTTGAGCGCGCTCTCGGCGAGATGACGCCGACGTTGGACATGCGGTCGATAAAAATGCGGTTGCGCGACAGCAAGCGATCGCAGTCGTCCGAGCAGCTTTGCGGATGGTGGTGAAAGCGCGAGCGTCACATGTCGCGGCGAAATCATGGGCAGATCGTGCTTGACCCCGCCGATGCGCACATAGGTGACGGTCAGCCGCGCGCCGGTGAGAGTTTCGATGATGCGTCATGATCAGCTCGCGCGCTTCGATCATGTAGAAACCGACGGTGATGGCGCCCAGCTCGGAGGCGGCCATGCCGCAGCAGGTGAGATGATCGAACATGCGCGCCAGCTCGCTGACGATGACGCGAATATACTGGCAGCGCGGCCGGCGTTTCGGCGCCGATCAGCTTTTCCACGGCCAGCGCAGTAGCCGACGTTGTTGATCAGCGACGAGGCGTAGTTCAGCCGGTCGGTGTAGGGAATGACCTGGGTCCAGGTCGCTTGCTCGCAGCTCTTGTCGAAGCCGCGGTGGAGAAATCCGACTTCGACGTCGCAGTCGAGCACCTTTTCGCCTTCGAGTTTGAGGATTGAACTTGATCGTGCCATGGGTCGCCGGATGGGACGGTCCCATCTGCAGTTCCATGATTTCGGTCGGTAGCTCTGGACTTTCCGCTTTCATTGCGTTGCCGAAACTCAGCTGGCATCTAGCGCTTGTTGCTCAGAGCTTTGCTAAGCGCAGTAATTTGTTGTGCGACCGTTCGTCGACGAAAGTGCCTGTCGACATGCGCGTTCGGGAACCCGCGGCTGGCACAGGTTGACGGGATAATCTTTGCGCAGTGGATGACCCTGGAACTCGTCGTACAAGTAGGATTCGCCTGAGGTCCGGATGATCGGTAAAGCGAATGCCGTATAGATCCCAGACTTCACGCTCGAGAAAGTTCGCCCCACGCCACAAAGCGGCGTCAGCGAGTCCACCGGTCAGGATCGTCCTCCGGCACTGGCACGCGTACGACGCGCAACCGGCTGGGCTTGGCGCGAGAGAGACAATTTGATAGACGACCTCAAAGCGCGGTTCTTTTTCTGCCAGTAATCCACCGCGGTGATGTCCGGAAAGCAGGTCGTAAGCCGACTTCATCTTTTAACCGGCGAAAGCTTCGCGCAGTCCGCTGCGGTCCAAGATGACGACATCGTCACCCTGAGCTTGCATGTGTTTCGATAACGTTGGCGCCAAGCTTTTCCTGGATGTTGGCGAGCTGCGGAACTGCATTCCAGCCATGAAGAATCAATCCCACTCCAGCGCACCTTTTTCCACACGTAAGCGTAACCGATGGCGAGAATCGTCAGGAATATCCCCATCTGACCAAACCGAATACGCCCAACTGGCGGAAATAGATCGCCCAGGGATAGAGGAACACGACTTCCAAACTGAAGATCAAAATTTCATAACATGGCGACCAGGTAAGAATTTTTATCGAGAAACGAATGCGCGCGTCGCCTCTCGGAGGGTTGCCGGACTCGAGACGGGTCGCCTTGGCCGGGTTGGTGGACTTCGGCCCAACTTTGGACGCTACCAAAAGCAACGCCACAATCACTACCGCGGCTACCGCGAAAATACAATAACCAGCGGAAAATAGGGATGATGGCATGGATCGCTTATTGAAAACCATACCTCCCCCAGCGAAAAGGTGGCATGAGATTTGAGTCTATCAAGATCGGCTGATCTACCAAAATTTGTATTGGAAAGCACCATCTTGTCAAGGTAACAGTCGGCGCAGAAAAGCGCTCGCGCTGGTCGCTCACAGTAACCTATCGGCGAATGCGGCACATTGACGCTGGCCGCTATCGGTGTTAATCCCTCCGGCCGTATCCATTCGCCAACGGGAGGCCCTCGATGAAGCGACAATTTTCTCGATTTTGGCACTCATCGCCACTCTCGCTCGGTTCAATCCGGTGCGAGCGCTTGGCAGCGCAATCGCTCATCGACGGCGCCAAGAAGGAAGGCCAAGTGGTCTTCATACGCTTCGATGGAGGCCGTGTCGGCGCAGCGCATCGCTGCTGCCTTCGAAAAGAAGTATCCGTTCATCAAGGTCGACGCCACCCGCATCGGCTCGGAAACGAATGACAACGCGGCTCGTCGCCGAAGCTCATGGGCGACGCGAAGTCCGCGCCGATGTCGTGCAGCAATCGGGCTTCGATTTCTATGGCGTGTTTCAGAAAGGACTATTCGAAGTTACTTTCGCCGGAGCGCGCCGCGTTTCCAGCGGAGTATCGCGACGGAAAAGGCTTCTGGATGATGCCCGCCGCCACGCTCAACGTGATCGCTTACAACAAAAAATGGTCCCATCGGCCGACGCGCCAAAAGCTTTTTTGATCTAACCGAGCCGCGCTGGAAAGGCCAGCTGCTGATGGACGAAAACGAAGCAAGTGGATGAAGGCCGGCATGATCCAGTTATTATGGCGAAGCCAAAGGCCATGGATCTGATGCGCAAGCTGGCAGCGCAGAAATTCAATTCCGCACCGGGCATTCGCTGCTTGCAGACCTTGCGTCGCCGCCGGTGAGCGCGCCGTCGTAGTTGTCGCACTTTGCCAACGGCGTCGACCGGCTGAAAAAGCGCGCCGATCGAATGGGTCAGCGCCGAGCTCGTTATCGGCTTGACCTTTGGTCTCGCGGTCGTCAGAGACGCGCCGCACCCCAACGCCGCGCGTCTGTTTCACGATTTTTGCTTCTCGCGAGGGCCAAGAAGTGTATCGCCGCCGCCGGCTTACTTACGTACCGCGCACCGATGTCGCTTCGCCGATCCTCAAGACGCAGCGCCGAAGACCAAAGTGATTCCGCTGCCCGATGACTTGGCGCCGCGCTACAACGAATACTACCAAACTTCCATCAATGGTGATCGGGGCTTAAATGGAAGCCTGTCGAAAGGGAATCTAGAATCAGTCGAACTAAGGAGAGAGCTGTGACTTACCAATCCGAAAAGGCAATTTCACCATAGCGCTGGCCGGCGACACCATGCTCACGCACGCAAATTGACGCCGTTCAAAGAAGAGCGATTCTTAAAGCTGCGCGAAATTCTGCGCAGCGCGATGCCAGCCTCGCCAATCTCGAAGGCACCGTGCACGACTGGGACGAAGGCACGCCGGGCATTACCCAGGGAACGTTCATGACGACCGAGCCGGCGCTGCTCGATGAATTCGAAATGGCTCGGCATCAACATGGTCTCGCTGCGCTCAACAATCACGCCTTCGACTACGGCTGAGGGCGGCGTGCTGGCCAATGATTCAAACACCTCGACGAAGCCGGAATCGTCCGCATGCCGGCAGCGCAGAAAATCTCAGCCGGAGGCGCGCGCCCTGGCTATCTCGACACACCGAACGGTCGAATCGCTCTTGGTCGCCGCCACCGCGGCGTTTCGACCATGGAACCAAGCCGGCGAGCAGCGCCCTGACTTGCGCGCGGCCGGCCCGGCATCAACCCGCTGGCTTCCAAAACCACCTACAGCGTCGACGCCAAAGCCTTCGAACAACTTGCAGCGCATCAGCCACAGCCTCGGCTTTGAGAAAAGCAATGAACGGGCGCGCAAACATTTTTACAGCGACAAGGGGAAATCGCCAGCGCCAATGCGTCCGAGCTGAGCCTGCTCGGCAATCGTTATGTCCGGCGAGGGCTTCTCGATTGCGACCGAAGCCAATGAACGCGATCTCAAGGATAATCTTACGTTGGATCGGCGAAGCGCGCCGCCGAGGCCGACTGGGTCGTCGTCAGCGTTCATTGCCACGAATTCGGCGGTCCGACTCTGCTGCCGACCGCAGCATCGCGCGCCGAACTCGTAGGACAGCGCCGACTTCGTGGCCATAGCTTCGCACGCCAGGCGATCGACGCGGCGCCGATATTCGTCGTCAGCCACGGTCCGCATTTCCTTAGGCATCGAAATCTACAAGGGTAAGCCGATCTTTACAGCGTGCGGCAATTTGGTTTTCAAAATGAAACCGTCGGCTTCTTTCCCGCCTGACGCCTACGAACGCTTCGATCTCGATCTCAAAGCTACGCCGGCGGACTTCCTCGACGCCCGCACCAACGGCGGCAAAAGAATAGGCCACCGAGCCGATCCGGCCTACTGGGGAAAATATGTTCGCCGTCTGTGATTCGCCGACCACCAAGCTCAAAGAAATTCGCGTATATCCAATTGATCAAGGTTTCGGCCGCCCTCGACCTCAACGCGGCCGACCTGTTCTCGCCGAAGGCGAAGTGGCAAGCCGCGTTCTCGAACGAGTGAAAAATTATCCGAGCGTTACGGCACGAAGGTAATGATTCGTGACGGCGTGGGTGTGGTTAATCTGTAAGAGAGTCTGCATTACCGAGCTAAAGCCGATTGGCTTATTGTTCGACAGCGTCACGATTCTTCGAGAATCTCTTTGATCCGCTTGATCACATCGGACGGTTGACTCGATTATTATTTCCATTTTCTTCTGCAGCTGCTCACCCGTGAGATACCAGCGGCCGTCCCCAGTCGGATCAACTTTTTCGCCTCGGCGGCAACGTTCTACATCCTGCCAAATTCTTGACAACTGCTCGGAGAATTTGTAACCGTTCTACAGCCACTTCCCGGCGGCGCGGCAAAGGGCCGCTCGAAATCCGTGTATGCCATCATGATCGACATCAAATCTCACGACGGGTCGGCATCAGCCGGCGCGGTCTCGTACACGGTCAACACCGGCGGGATCGCCGCCGTTCTTCCGGTCCCTGCTGAATGAGAAAGGTGATGAACTCTCCCTGACCCAACGGTCCCACGGCCGGACGCAGCATGACCACATCGGTGGCGGCCCGGCAATCCACTTCGCCGCGCTCCATGCCCAAGTCGGTTTCGCGCGCCGACTGAAAGCCACTCACGTGTTTAATCTTGGAGATCAGACACCGGTTGCAGACTCGGCAAACACGAAGCTCACGCCGCCCGTGCCCGCCTGGCCAATCGCGGCGGCGTCTTTGCCGATCGTATCGCAGCGATGCTCGCGGTAAGGCGTGTCGGCGCGGCAAGCCACCATCATCGGGGAACGATTATAACTGCCGAGCCAACCGAGTTTGCGAAAAATCGACTTTTACCTCGGGGCGTCCGCCATCTGGTCCAGATAGTTCGCCCGGCTGACCGCTGTAACCGTCAAGCCGTCGGGCTTGGCGATGCTGTAAAGATAATTTGCCGCCACCAGCCCGCCGTGGCTCCCGGCATGTTGCGCGCGACAATCGTCGGATTGCCCGGCACATGCTTGCCGAGATAGCGCGCACCGAGACGGGCAGCGACATCGGTCGTCACTCCAGGGCCGCTCGAGACGATGAATTGAATCACGTCTTACCGCTGTAAAAGGAACTGACCGCCTGCGCTTGAACCATCACAGGGCGCCGCTATGAAACCAGCACCACGCACAGGAATAAACGGAACAATCGGCTGAAGAACGAAATTTCCCAGCGAGAAAATCTCGGTTCGATCAATCGCTTTGGGGCGATCAAGCTGGTCATTTTTAGTTTTGCATCACCAATAAGAAGCGCCTGCATGTCGCTGTCGGGTTCCGCTAAAGTTACTAGTTACTCTGCGAGAATTTCGTTTTATCCGCTTGATGACCTCCGGCGGCTGGGTGACCGTAGGCGATCATCTTTTTTGGAGCTGCTCGCCGCTGAGGATAAGTCGCGCCGTCCCAGTCCACGGAGTTTTTGCTTCAGCGGCAAACTCAGCGTCCTTTAACATGCGCTCGAAACTCCCTGCAAAGTCAGTAGCCGCTCATTCGGTATACCAGGCGGACCAGCAAGGTCGATCAAATTCGGTGTAAGCGAGCACACGATTCATGAGATCGAGGTATGGCTTCGCTTCCGGGCGCGCAATGCTGGTTGGAACAGGTGGCAGCAGCACGCTCCTCTCCGGTCCCTGCTGGAGGACGAACGTGACATAATTGTCCTTAACCCAACGATTCCACGGCGCGCGAATAACCGTCACGTCGGAGGTCGCTCGGCAATCCACTTCACCCGCTCCAACCCCAAGTCGGTGTCGCGGCCGGATTGAAAGCCGGTAACGTTCTTTACTTTTATATCGAGAATCCGTTCGATCAAATTGGCAAAAACAAAACTGATACTGCCCGTCCCGGATTGACCGAATCGTGGCGCCGTTTTAGCCGCACGTATGGCGGCAATGCTCATGCTCGGCCAGTCCGACCGGCATGCCATCATCATCGGCGATTTGTGAAGCTGCCGGATCCAACTGAGTTGCGAAAATCGGTTGTCACTCTGTACGGCCAACCATTTGTTCTATGTAGTTCGCGCGGCTGATCGCGGCGATCGTTAGCCGTCTGGCTTAGCGGCGTTGAATAGATAATTGGCCGCGACTATCCGCCGGCTCCCGACATGTTTTGCACGACGACCAGGATTTGGTATGTGTTGCCCAAGTGCAGCGGCCGACAAGACGCGCACTGATGTCCGTGGTGGCGCCGGGGCCGCTGGCGACGAGAAAGCGAATCGTCTTGCCGTCAGAGAACGTCGGACTCAGCGCCTGGACGCGCACGGCCGAGCCGGCGGTAACGACGAAGACTATCAGGATTAAAGTTGTCCATACCTTCGCCCAACGAAGCAAAGTCTGCGTCGAGTCATGTGAGTCTCGTCATCCGATTAACCCGATGGTGCCCAGCGTAACCAGAGATTTCTGGATTACGTTTCACGTTATCCTGCACTGAAGAAATGATATCGGCCGCGGCGTTACAATCCCTGCGCCGCCGCGTTTCTGCCGGCTAACCGGGAGAAAACCACATTGCGCGTCTGACCTGTGCAGGACGGATAATTGTGGAAGAATAAACCGACGATGTCACCGGAGGCGAACAGACCGCGAATCGGATTGTTCGATGTATTCAACACCTGCGCCTGGGTGTTGATCTGCAATCCGCCGAAGGTAAACGTCACGCCGCCGGTGATCGCGTACGCGAAGTAGGGGCGGCTTATCGAGGGTATCGGCCCAGTGAGATTTCTTCGGCGTGATACCCTCGGTGCAGCGGCCGTCCAGCTTGCGTGGCGTCGAACCGGACATCCTGCGGATCGCGCCGTTGAATTCCTCGACGGTCCGTTTGAGAATCATCGGCTCGATGCTGATCTTCTGCGCCAACTCTTCAATCGTGCTCGCTTCGATGGGATGGGAAAATTCGTAATAGCCGTTTGTTCAAAAGCGCCAGCGCCTTTCGATCGTCAGATTTGATAGGCGACTGCACCTGGCTGTGCCAACACCGCCCAACCGGTCTTGGCGTAGGTGTAGGAATGACGCGCTTCGCCTTCGTCGAAAAAGCGCTGCCCCAGGGAATTTACGGTGATGCCGTAAGGTGTAGCCGTAGCGATTGGCTTTGTTGCTGATCTCGACATCGGGAAAAGTCGCGTCGATCGGCGTCGCGTGCGCGCCCTGCCAATGACCGGCGGCTTTGGCGCCCAAGTCGATCGCCATCATGAGCACCTCGCCGGTGTCATGCTTACTGCCGCGCACCTTCATCAAATCGGCGTTGGGGCCGAGATAACGCGCGCGCTATCTCCGGCGCTCGCCTGAAATCCGCCGGCACACAAGATCACCGAGTTGGCGCGAATTTCATACTCTTCGTTGGGATCGACACTCGCACGCCATCGATGCGCCGGTCGTTGCCGAGCAACGCCGCAACCCGTGACTCATAGCGCAGCTCAATGCCCATCTTCGTGGCGATCTCGCGCCACTGCATGAGCTGGTCCAGCCCGCCCCTCAACGCCACCGCGGGGATGGATCACCATCCCCGGTTCAAAATAGTATTTCCCATCGATGATCACATAGCTGTCGATGTCCCACTTGATGCCGACTTCGCGCATCCAATGAATCGCTGGCGGTGGATTGCGCTCACCAAGACCTCGGACAGTTCTTTGCGCTGATCCGTCCCTTGGTAACCACGCTGCAGGTCGGCGTGAAATTCGTTCCGCGGTGTAGGCCGGGATATGCAGCTTGGCGAACATCTCGTCGTCCATGTCTGGCAGAAACTCGCGAATCTCCTCGGGGCCGGAAAAACCCAGCGAAACCCGGTGTGCGAATAACGCGCGTTGCCGCCGAATTCCGGCTCCGGCGCTTTCTCGAGCATGACGACTTTCGGCGCGCCTGCCTCGCTTGGCCGCCAACCGCCGCTTCAAAGCGCGGCGCTGCCGCCGCCGACAACCACCACTGCGACATTTTCAGTTCTCACGGTTCACGGTCTCCATCTTCTATGAAAATTATTAGGGCGAATGGATTATCAATGTTTCTTGTACAGACTCTGGATGAACCCGGAACTTTCGAGCCGGTTCATGAAAGAGTTGTCGATCAGCGTCTCAACCCGCACCTCGGCGATCTTTGGGTTGAGCTGATCAAGAGTTTTTGCAGCCGTTTCATTCTCCACGCTGGTGTGCGGCGCGCGCTCGTAATTGGTGATCAGCGGCTTGATAGGATTCCTCGACATCAGCCGGATTGCTCAAACGCAGGTTCGATGCCAAGAGCCGGCTTACCAGTTCCTTGTTAGCTGGATCGTTGATCATCGCGATCGCCTCGATCGTGGCTTTCAAATAGCCTTCGATCACCTGCGGCTTGGTCGCCGCTGTACGCCGCGTGGTCACCATCATGTTCTGCGGCAGGGTCACGCCGGCGGGACTTCAGGTTATAAAGCAAGGTGAAACCTTTGTTGGCGTAGACCTCGCCCATCGCGCCTCTCAGTGTGGTGGCATCGACACCGCCGCTCTCGAGGGCCAAGCGCCGGTTCATTTCAGTCCCGGGTATCGTCAGAAAGTAATCTTTGCTGGATCGATGATCGATAACCCCGGAGCGCCAGCATCGACACCAGATGCGACTGTCGATCCTGGACCGCTGACCGCGATCCGTTTGCCGCGGCAGATCTTCCGGCTTTTTAATTTCGGGGCGCGTGTTAATGGCGGAAGTCAAGTTCTGATTGAAGTTGGCGATGCCGGAGAGCTCCGCGCCGCTCAGTCCGGCGCTTGACAAGATGACCGGGACCGATGATCGCGGCGTCGATCTCACCGGCGAGCAAAGCGGCGATGGCCAAGGGATTGCGCGGCATGAGGATGAACTGCATGTCGACGCCATATTTTTGAACAAGCCGCGCTCGCGCGCCACCCAGACATGCGTCATGCTTTCGCTGGTCACGCTCGACGATAGATTAGACTTCGTCTGGGCTGCTAAAAAATTTGGCGTGCAAACGAGCAGCGGCAGGATAACGAGCAAGCCACACGCGCCACGAAACCATTGGCGGCCATGAAGCGAATCTGATCTCGTCATCGCGCTGACTCCCCTTTTTCCCACTCTTGAGCCGGCGACTAAACGGCCGTCACCGGTCAACCGAAGGGAAACGGCAAGCGGCTCTAGTCTTGGCAGACTAATCGCTCTTTTTCTCACCGAGGGGCACGGCGTTTTGAAAACCATGCTCAGAGATGTCGAAATAATTGCCATCGGGATCGGAACCGCGCGTCTCGGCGTAGGGTCGGCCGTTGGGGCGACCTTTCGGCAGCTTATTAGGGTTGATCTTTTTCATACGGTCGACGATCTTCTCGCCGCTCTCCACTTCGAAGCCAAAATGGTGCAGACCATTGGGGCGCGTTCTGTTCATGATTGGGCAGGATCGCGAGATTGAAATAGCCATCGGTCAGGAAAATCGCGCCGCCTTCGTTTTTCTCCTTGTGCAGCATCTGCATCTCGAAAACATCCATGTAGAAGGTCGCGAGCTTGCCGGTATCTTCGGTGCGAATGGCCAAATGTTTGATCTTAGGCATATGATCCTCCTTGCCTTATCGTTTCTGCGCCTGTTAATCCTCTTCCTTGCCGCCCACCGGCTGCACGACTTGAAAGCCGTGTTCGGAAATATCGAAAAAGTTGCCGTCGATATCCGAACCGCGGGTCTCGGCATAGGGTCGGCCATTGGGACGCTGCTTGGGCAACTTGTTGGCATTGAACTTCTTCATCCGCTCGACGATCTTCTCGCCGTTCTCAACCTGAAGCCAAAATGGTACAAACCGTTGGGCGAGTTCTGTTCATGATTGGGCAGGATCGCTAAATTGAAATACCCGTCGGTTAAATAAATCACACCGCTTTCCTTCTTGTCTTTGTGCAGAATCTGCATTTCAAAGACATCCATGTAAAAGGACGCGAGCTTCCCGGTATCTTTCGGTGCGAATGGCCAGATGTTTGAGCTTTGGCATGAGTTACTCCTGGATTTATAAATTAAGTTTGAGTGAACTATTTTGTTTCCGCCGCGCGGGTAATGCCGATGCCAAAGGGTTCGGAGCGATTGCCAAACATTACTAATGGCTCGGGTCCCTTGTTGATCAACTGATAATATTCTTGGCGCGCCGATAAAAGGATGTCGTTCTTTTTGAAAATTTGCTCCCCCACCTTTGGGATCTTTCACCGAGCACTGCCCTTTGGACAACCAGGAATGACTCCGGGTTTTGATGAAAATGCATTGGCGTCTCGTCGCCCGCCTCGAAATAGAGCATCCACGAGCGAAAATTTTCCGTGCCGAAGAGATGGCTGTTGCGAATCTTCTGCTCCCGCGCCTCATCGATCTTGCGCTCTAAATTGAAACATTCCATGTCGCCCTCCCGATCAATATTGATAGAGCCGAACCTATCGCGGTGGTGCTTGGATTGTCAAACTAATAACGGGAAGCGGAGAATCGTACTAACGAAGTGTTGGGGACTGGAGAAACTCAACTCTCCAAGCGCCTGTGGCCCAGGAGGCTTAGCGCAGTTCGAGCTCAATCTGATCGCGGTCGATGATCATGGGCAGCATGGCGTCGCGGATCACTTTCTCGCTTACTTCACCGTAGCTGTTCCTGAGACGAGTATCGGGGCACGACAGCTTTAGCCATGGCGCTCGGTATCGCCGGCGCTGCCGATGTCGTCGTAGAGTTTTTCATGATGTCGCCGGCGCTTTTGACGTAGCCGACGTTGCGCACCGCAAATCACCACGCGGTCTTTTACCAGCCCGGAAACCACGCTCCAATCCGCGCCTTCGATTTGCAAACAAAAATTCGGCCATTTGCGGAATCACGTGCTTCGCGGTTCACTTCACCCAGTGAATCACGGCGACGCCGCCGTCGACTTGCAAGCGGCTGAGCGCGCGGCCCATCGCTTCGAGATCTTCGCGCGGCAGCGCCGGTCGCTCGATGCGCGTGATCATCGCCTTGTTGGCGATCGGATAGAGAAAATTGAACGCGCTCAAGTCGGCGAGATTGCCGCCGCGCTCGAGAAACAACGTGTCGGTCTTGATGCCATAGAGCAGCGCCGTCGCCAGCCGCTGGGACGGCTCCATGGCGGCAGCGCGCAGATATTCGGTAAAGATCGTCGCCGTCGAGCCGTAACCACTGCGCAGATCGGCGAAGCGCGCTTTGAAATTGATCCGTTTGGGATGATGATCGACGACCAAGTCGACGCGGCCGATCGGCTGTTCGAAATAGGGCGGCTGCACGTCGACCAGCGCCAGGCGCGCGCCGTCCCTGTGCAGATCGCCGGGCGTAATTCGGTCGATCTGAATATCCAGCAAATCGATCATCGCCAAATTTTCCGGCCGGCTCACGCTGCCGAAGGTAACGATCGGCGTGGTGGGCGCGGTTTGCGTCCGAGTAACTCGCGCAGCGCCAGCGCGCTGCCGATGGCGTCAGGGTCGGGATCATGCTGCAACAGAATATGGATTTTCTCGCCGTCGCCGAAGAGCGAGCGAATGCGCTCGACTTTCTTGATATTCAGCGTGTCGAGCAGCTGCGCGGCACAGAACTCTGCAAAGATATCGGCGAGTTGCAGGTGGCGCACCAACGGGATCGTCGGTGCCTTTGGCTTCTTTGCCGTTTTTTTCCGAGGTCAAGTGAGACGATGGAAAGAGTTCTTGTCCAAGCTTCACGGAGCAGGCGGCAAACCGCCGCCTGATTGCCGACGTCGCGCACAAACACGATCGCCTGATCGACATGATGCAGTTTGAGCTTCTTGTAAGTTTCTTCTTTGTTGAGATCGCCGTGGCGCACCTTGCCGCCCTGCCGTCTGATCCGGCGCGCGATCGTTTCATCGGGCACAGATAGCGCACGTCGCCTTGTTCCGCCGCGACGTTGCGCATGAACTGAAACAGGGAGATCGTCCTCGCAAATGGCCAGGTACTGCATCGCGGTTTGCCCGGGGAATTACCGAGCGGAGCGAAATGTCGAAGCGCGATTAACGCCGCTGGTATTCACGGCTCGGCGCTGTACCAGCTAGCCTTTGGCAATTCCAGGGGCTAACTTGAACTCCGCCCCGCATCACCATATAAGGTAATGAAACTCCAAAGGAAAGCGAGCGCTAGCGAAGATCAACAGCGGTGAAAGAGGCTTCCGGTTTAGCCAAATTCAGCTTGCCGAGCGCGAGCGGCGCTGGCGCCGCGTGCGTGAGCGCATGCGCCAAGAAGAGGCTCGATGCCATTATTGGTTTTCCCAATCAGAGCCACTGGGATCAGGTTTCAGGCCGACATTCGCTATCTCACTGCACATCGGCGGCCACCAGACCGAAGTCGCCGTGGTGTTTCCCGCAGGCCGAGGAGCCGACGGCATTTGTCCGCGGCGGTAACGAGATCGAATGGTGGAACATCGCCCAAGACTGGGTCAAAAGATATTCGCCCGTCGCGCCGTTCCTGGAGTCCGCCGCTAATCGACGCGGATGAAGGAATCAAAGTTGGACAATGGCCGCATCGGGGTCAGCTGGCTTAAGCGGGCTTGCTGCGCGCCCCGGAAGGAACCGTGGTTGTCGGCATGCTCGGATCCGGTGCGCCAGGCTTTTCCCAATGCTCAATTTGAAAACGCCACGGAAATCTTGCAAGACGCCCGTTCGATTAAAAGTCCGGAAGAAGTCGCGTGGATGGAGCGCGCCGCGGAAATACTGACCAGGTCGTCGCCGCGATACTCGCCAAAGCAAAACCCGGCGTGATGGAAAACGACATGGTGGCGACCATCTGGCAAACGATCATCGCCAACGGCGGCGATTACCCATCGATGACCCATTGGGGCGCCGGCGTCGACGTGCCTTGGGCCAGCCGCATTGCGCCACACCGTCCGCTCCAAGCCGGCGATATGATCAATACCGAGTTGGAAGCGAAATACGGCGGCTATATCGCCCAAACCGTGCAGGCTGCTTGCCTCGGCAAGATTCCGTCGGAATTGAAACAAGCCTTCGATGTCAGCGTAAAAGTTTTCGACGAAATGGTGCGGTCTCGTGAAGCCCGGGCGTGTCATATCGAGAGGTGATCGCCTTCTACCAGAAGCTCGTGCGCGAAGCGGGATTCATCCCGAAGGGTATGTTGCTGCATGGCCGCGGCATCGGCGAGGACCGACCGCAGATCACGGGCGAAGTCGAAGGCGACATGCATACCAGTGCGACTTACACGCAACATCTCGATCTGCCGTTGGTCGAAGGCAACGTTTTTGTTCTCAAACCGGGGGCGATGCCGGGTAATGCGCCCGACTCGATCCGCTGCGGCGATACCGGTGGTCATCGAGAAAACGGCGCGCGCAGGCTGGGTAAGAAGAAAATTTACCTTTCCCGAAATTGTTTAAGCAGGCGGCAACGAAGGCGCGAAAAAATTCTCCGCCAATCGGTTGACGGTCAATGGCGCTTTCAAGTACGGTCGCTAAGGAACTTTTACTCAACAGACGGAGGATAAGGCATGGTCGCAGAAATTCGCTACGGTGTTGAAACCATCGACCACATCGCCATCCCGGTGCGCGATTTGGAAGTGAATCAAACTTTTACCTCAACGTTCTAACTTAAAGTTCAAAACCACCCGGCGTAACCCCGACGGCAGCCCGCGCCAGGACTTATGTCCTCACCGGTGAAAACTATTATCGGCCTACACCTGCCGGAATCAGCGCCGGCCCATCAGCGAGCGCCGGGCCGCGCATCGGTATCGGTGTCACAGCGAGCGTTTCAATCAGATTGAGCAGGCCTTACTTTTGGCCAAACATCCGTTCAAGGAAGTGGTCAAACATGCAGGCGAAGCGCCGTTTGAGCGCTCGATATGTTTCGACGATCCCGATGGTAATCATCTCGAATGCTGGTGCCGCGTCGAGCCGCTCAGCAATGCATCAGCCACACGGTATTCGAAACATGTAACATGAAAAAGGCAACTCTGACTTTTACCCAGAAGCGCTCGGCACCGCTGTGCCAATCCCGTTTGGCGAGGAAATGCTGATTCCGACGCGTAAGGCCAGATGATCGGTCTCGTGGAGGTTGCGGAACTATCCGAGCGCAGTAAAAAACACGGCCGCGGCTGTCACATGGCGATGGATGTGCCGCAGGAAGATTTGACTCCATGGTCGCGTTGGTCGAACGGCATGGCGGCAGAAGCCAAGGGAGATCGACGCGCAGACGATGGGTTACGACCGGAGGGCGAGCGCAGTATTTATCTCTTCGACCCGGATAATAATCGCTTGCAAATCACCGCCCACGCGCCCAATCAAAAAGAACAACTCCTCGACGACGAAGAAAAGTGGGCGCGCCGCATCATCGCCGCCCCGGAAGGAACAAAGGCAAGCGGGCTGGAGCAAATGGGAAAGCGGCGTGGAAAAACTCTGTCTAAGAATCGTGCCTTAGCGGCGCAAAGCCGCTAAATCTTTGCGCCAAGATCAGCGTCGTCCCCGGCAAGGTCTTGGGAAGATCACCGTGGGTTTCGATGGCGTTGAATCCCGCCTGCTTGAGCCAGTCGGAATATTGAGCAAGCGTCCAGCACTCGCAACCTTCCGGCGTGTGCGTCAGCGTGTAAACAGAAAAGCGCAAGGCGAAGGTCGGCTCGGTCCTGCTGTTCTTCGCATTTGGGCACGAAGTCGCTGACGACGAAAACGCCGCCGGGTTTGAGCGCAGGTGTAGGCTTTAGCGAATAATTCCTGACTGCTCCTTGGGCGACTCGGGAAGCGGCAGAAATTGCTGGCGAGTAAATCAGATCATAGTGATTCGTTTCAATACGGTGCGCTGTGATGCTCGCCGTCGATGAAGCGAATCTTGCCTTCCAGCCCGCGCTCCTTGCTGGCCTTCCCCTCGCCACCGCACGCTGACGTTGGGCCAGTCGAGTTGAGTAACTCCTGCGCCGTCGGATCGCGCAGCGTGACGATAGTCATGCCAGCGATGCTCGAGGCGCCGGCGATGTCGAGCAACACGCACGCCTTTGCGCTCCGTGCCGATCTTGAGAATGTCGCATAGCGTCCTTGGCCGCCCGGCTCGGCAGATAGACGATGTGATGCCGAGCACGAGCTTCTCCCATACCTGCAGCTCTGCGCTGGTATCCATGCGACTGAGCGGTTTGCCGGTTTTTAGCGAGCGATTCCTTCAAAATGTGCCATGCCATCCCACAACGCCAAGGCAACGCGTGGCGAAAAGTCGCCGCAATAGGACGGCTCGCCGCTTAACCAGGAAAAGTTCCGGCGGTCGGCGTCAAGGTATATTTGCCGTCGCGCTTTTCGATCAATGATAGAGCCGGCAGGCTGTCGAGTACGATGCGCGTTGCGCGCGCGTCTGTGCCGGCTTGGCGGGCGATCTCTTCGGCGTTGTGAAAGCCTTTGTGAATCGGCGTGAAAAAATCATACTCCAGGCGCGCCGCGTCGAGGATCTGACTGTTGGCGAAATCACCGAGTATCCGCATCCAGCGGACGGGGCAGAAAAAGTTCTTCTTTGTTGGACGCGGCCATGGCTACTCTTTGTGCAGCCCTTCCTTCTTGATCTGACTGATAGACGCCCTCGAAGAACCAGGCGAAGTAGGCCGTGCCCATGCGCAGGCAATATTCCAAGACTGAAGCCCGGGGCGCGTGTCGGCACGTACCTTCTTCGAGCATCTTTTCAGGACCATCCAGTCGAGATCGGCGTGCGCCATCACGCCGTCAGTGCTCTTCGAGAGTCGGCTTCGGCGTGCACCCGGAAGTAGACGATCTTTTCTTCCGGAATGTTGTAACTTTGCGCAGCGCGCTGCCGAAAACTTGCGCCCAGTGGCCGACCGCCTCTTCGACGCAGAACGACGCCCACCATTCGGCCATGGTGCCTTCGTAGAGACACGCCGCGGTAGTATTCGAGAAACGCGCGGCACTCGGCGAGCATTTCGTACTCGATCATCTCGTCGTCGGTCAAGACCGAAGTTTCGCCCCTGTTCAAGGACGATCCGAATATGTCCGGGCGGCTTGGGGTGAATCATTTCGTCGGCGACGTGAGCTGGCGAAATGTTTTTGCAGCTCGGGATGGCGCTTGAAGAACGGCAAGTGGCGCTGGTAAGCGACGCCGTGAAAGTTATTGATCTCGGCGACAAAGCCATACCAGTTCTGCCAAAAGACTTTGATCGCCTCCATGGGCAAGCGTGCCGCTTGCCCATGCTCGGTGTGAAAGCGCGCCTTTGAAAGCCAGCGGTCGGCGAATCGCCAGCAGATATTCTTTCAAGTCCGCGATCACCGCGTTTCAGCTTCCTGCGGTTCGAAAGTTTCCTGCCCGGATAATCTTTGTTTCATACCGAACATGATCGGTTTTTCCTCTCGCAGGCTAATAGAGCGCGCCCGGGTTCAGAATGTTGTTCGGGATCTACCAGCTGCTTGATCTCCTTGACGAGGTCGTAGAGGTTGCCGAGCCGCTGATACGGAATACGGCCCTTTGGTGCTGAGCGTCGGCGCGGTCCAGACGACGCCGCGCTTGTTGCTGAACTGCTGCACCATGCCCATCCACTTGCGCAGCTTGCCGACATCTTCGTCGTCGTAGGGATTGTAGAAAGATGAAATACTCTTCTTTGATGGCGAAGATCGCGCTGGTCACGTAGCTGTCGTGCTGCGGCGAGTGCTCGGCGTCCCACAGGCCGCACTCGCGCTTGGCCGCCTCGTCGAGATCGTACATCTCCTTTAAGAAACGCAAGCGGGTACATCTTCGAGGTTACCGCGAACATGCCGCGTGTGGCGCACGACCGACACCGCACCAGCCGTCCGGTCCCATGATGTGCCAGTCAGGCCAGCCGTGCAGACCTGTACTCCTGAGCTTTGGCGCCCATCGACTTCTCGGCGATCTCCGGCACATCGACGCCCGCCCGGCGGCTTGATAGATTCTGTCGCATGCGCTTTTCTTTGTACGCCAGCTCTTCTTGATCGCGCGCGCCATGACACCGTCTTCAAGAAAAACCAGGCGTCGTCCGGAATCTTGTTCTTGTCGTACGAGCCCTTCCTCCATCGGCCAGTGATATTGCCAGCGGTCGGTGAAAGTGGATGTCGTAACACAACCTCGCCTCTGACCAGCTCAATCAGCGACATCTTGCACTTGCGTCAAGCTGATCGCGGCGAAAGGTGTAGCAGTAATCGTGGAGCCATTCTCGCCGGCCTTCGATGGCGCGCAGGCAAACTTTGCTGATAATACCCATGGAGCCGGCAGCGAGGGTGAAACATGACCGAGCAGATCGGGCAGATGAATCCATTTCTGAAACGGACCGAACGTCGGTTCCCTTGGTTCGCCAACGCGCCCAAGCGAATGGTCTCGCCGCTGGCGAGAATCACCTCCAGACCGAGGACCATGTCGGCGATCCAGCCGTAGCGCGTCATGCCGTAGCCGATGCCGCCTTTGTTGATCATGGCGCCGATGACATACCGCCGGACCGTAGGTGCCGAAGTTGGGCAGCATCAGCCCATGTTGCCGCAACGCGTGATGAATCGCATAAACGCTCGCGCCGCCTTCGGCGATGACGTACTGCATGCGTCGAGTTTACTTCGAGAACTTTGTCCATGCCGAGCATGTCCAGAAGAATGCCGCCTTTGAGCGGCGAGCTGATGCCCATGCCGACGCCGCCCTTGGCGACGATCGGGAATCTTGTGCTCGTTGGCGAAATTTTAAGAATCTCGGCAACGGAGTGGTTGCCTGCGCATGTCGGACTCGACGCGCACGATCACGTCCGGCAGCGCCCGATAGGCGCCGTAGGCAAGCGGTGTGCTGATAATTGATCTTGTCGATCGGATTGGTCGAGACGCCAGCGCGGCCCGACGATCTCCGTTAGCTTGGCGACAATCTCATCGAGGAAAGCATGGGCGTAACAATTGATAACGGAGTATGGAAGAATTGAAAAACTCAGGATCCGGTCCCAGTTGCCCCCGTCGCCGCTTTGCTAGCTATTGCTTTATCGGGATTCCGGCGTTTTCAATTCTCAATTGTCCATTATCAATTCACCGGGTGTTAGAGCTGCAGGTGGCTGCCGCCGGTAATCAAGTACATGGCTGCCCGTGAGCATATTTGGCCTCCGCGCCTGGCTAAGACGCGATCGCGCCAGCGCACATGCCTCGGGATAGAGATGCTGCTTCAACGGCCGCGGCGTTTCTTTGACCTCGCTCGCGAAACACGCCTCCGGCGCAGTCAGCGAGGCGCTCGGTCAAGGTGAATGCCGGGGTCACGACGCTGACGGCGATACCCATCTGGTCCCAGCTCGATGGCCATGGTGCTCGCCATCGACTCGGAGCGCCGACTTCATGCCGCGGCAGTAAGCGCCCGCCTACGGGGCAAGGGCTGTGGTCTCGCGCCAGCCCGGTGCTGACGACGATCATTGATTCGACTCGGGCAGCCCTCTTCCGCTCAGTCATACGCGGGCGGACGAGCTTGCACGCACCAAAATGCCGGCAGCTCATGCTCGAGCGCTGTGACGAAAACTTTGTCCCGGCTGGAGTTCGTGCAGGGGCCCGACGCGAAACGGGAAGTAGGCGTTGTTCGACCGACAACGAATCGGCGGCACCGAGTTCCTGCTCGCTGCGCGGCGCTGGACCATCGCAGCGACCTGGGTTCTTTGATCGTGACGTCCGCCCGGATAGATAACATGCCGCGATCACCAGCGCGCTCGGCTCTCGGCGAGAACCTTCTGCAGCCGCATCGCTGATTCTGAAAGTGCTGACAAATCCGTTACCCGCGCCGCCGCCGCCGGGGCCGGAGCGGGTCGGCCGCCGCAGCCGATGCCACGGCTTCGCGCCGGTCACCGGCGCAACTCTTGCTCGGCTGAGCGGGCTGTGGATCGCGCCTCGTCTGTCGCGGCATGTCTAGATGGCAACCTTATCACTGCAGTCCGCAACCCTTTCTCGCATATACTCGCGCGTTGTTCTTGAAAGACTAAAACTTCATCTAATCTCATGGGGCGTTTGTGCGACCAGTTCCGAGATGCTCTACTCGACGCGGCTGGCCTGTTGTAAGAGATCGAAACGCCCAACTCGGTCAGTTCGCCTAGCTGCTGGCGGCGTCGGGTGCTTGGTCGGCATGACGCGAGTGTTCAAGGCCGCAGGTAGGCCAGAGATCGTCGGACTCTCGATGATGCACTGGCGTTTCTGACGGCGGCCTTATAGATCGGCGAACCGGGGATCGGATTGAGGACCTGGATCATGACGATATGTCGGGATCGATCTCGTCGACGGCTTTCATACGTTGGCGAGGATTTTGGCTTCGTCGTCTTCAGCAATACGTAAC
>ERZ1370068.15-contig-1001_pt1 | contig 35270 bp, 51 predicted proteins | sample MGYA00561227_ERZ1370068 | MGnify/ENA primary metagenome ERZ1370068 (study PRJEB38410, sample SAMEA6850437) | metagenome | study: Metagenomic assessment of the ecological functions of the soil: analysis of the soil microbiota associated with the...
ATTACGTATTGCCACTTTCGGCGCGTCGCTGCCGCATCGAGGCGACGCTGCGCCGCGCGTGGTCTTGGAGGGCAGCTTGCTCGGCTTCCTCACCGGCGAGAATCCCGCGGCCGAGCCGGTCGGCCACGGCCGAACCGAAATGAACCGCGGCTCTCGATGCCGACGGCGAGATCGATGTTGTCCTTCTGAAACGGGCTGACGATGTAGTCGACCGCGGATTTGAATCCATCCGGGCTCTTGAGCAGCGTCGTGACGTCGTAGAAGAGAATGCCCGGTTTCGGGAAGTCCGGAACGTGCCGGATCTGTTTCTTCAGCTCGTCCATGGTCATCTATCTGATCTCGAAGCCGGTGTTGTGATGACTCGGCACGGGTTCGCTCGCATCCACCCGATCGACGCGGGCGCCTCTCCGAGGCCCTGACGGATCCGGTGTTCAGTAACCGCTCGATGGCCTCGGCCTCGCCCTCGGTTTCGATTTCCACGTTGCCGTCCGGCACGTTTCGCACCCAGCCATGTCGCCCCTCGCGCACGCCGCCTCCTGGCTGAAATAGCGGAAGCCGACGCCCTGGACCCTCCCGATGATCACGCGTATCGCCGGCGAAGGCGCACGACCTGCGGCTGGGATTATAGGCCTGAACGATCCTGAGATGCGCGCCGCGAGCCTGCGCTATAGTGCGGGAGTGAGCCAGTCGCCGGTGGTGATGAGCTCGCCGGGCACAGGCATTGGTCGGTTCATGTAAATGCCACGCTCGCGGCGTCAACGCGTCGTTCGCCTTCGCGATACTCTGCGGGGATCGTCTACGGCGGCCCTCGTTGTCGTTGTTCTTGCTCTCGCGCTCGGTCTGGTCGGGACGTCCTGGGGGAAGGAACAGCTTCGGCGAGGGATCCTGCAACAGGCGCGTCCGTATCTCTCGGCTGATCTCCAGATAAGCCGGATCGGAAGGATCGCTTCCTCACCGGCATCGCGCTCGAGGGGTCCGTCTCGAACGGCCAGCGGGATCTCGTCAGCATCGAACGAGTCGAAGTTCAATGCGTGTCGGCGACTCTTTCGCAACGGGACCGCAATCCGGAAGATCGTCGTGGTGTCGCCACGCATCAGCGCGGAACGCATGTCCGATGGGCGCTGGGATCTCGCGTCGGTCGTGCATCGGCCATCGCCGCCGCCGCGGACCGGTCCGAGACAGCCGCTTCACCTTCCCACATCGAAATCAGCAACGGCGACGTTGAACTGCGGAGCCCGCTGTCGTTCGGGGCCGCACGCACCGGCGCATTTCAGGGTCGCTCAACGGTCAATTCGGTTACGACGACGATGGGACGGCCTGGAAGGTCGATCTGACCAGGCTATCCTGGTCCGGCAACGCTCCCTGACCTGACGATGGAGAGTCTGACCGGATCGTTTGCCAATCGCGCCGGCGATCTCGCGTTCGATCGCTTCGCCGTGCAGACGCCGAGGAGGCGCATTCGTCCTGAACGGCGGCGTCGACCGCACCCCGGACCTGCGGTGTTCGATCTCCAGGTCAACGCCGACGCGCTTCGCCTTCCAGGAGAGTGGTCAGGAATCCTGAACGGCCTGAAGAGCATCGCCGGTCGAAGCGGCGCTTCGACGCGCATCTGACCAGGCCGCTCGTCGACATTCGCCGTCGATCTGAACATGCGATCGAACGGCGGAAATGTGCGAGGAGCCCGTTCGTGCTCGACATGACCGTGCCCGGATGGCACGGCCAAGGGCAGCGTCGATCTCGAACGCCTTGATCTGGCGCGCTGGCTCAATCGCCACGATCGGCCGTCGGATATTTCCGGACGCGTGGAGTTCGACTTCGCGCTCAACCTGGGGCACCCGCCGACGACGGGACCGTGCGTTCACCGGCCGGCCACGCGGCCTACTTCGGATACGAAGCCGACGACATCCACGCGACCGGCACGATCGTCTCGAACGAAGCCCGGATCGCCAAGGCGTCGGCGCGGGCGTACGGGGCCGGCGTCACGCTCGCCAACAGCACGATCTCGTTCGATCTTCCCTACCGGTTCCGGTTCGCCGGCCACATCCACCAAGATCGATCTTGCGCGACGTGCCGGCGAGCGTTCCGATCCCTCATGTCGAGAGCACGCTGACCTTCGACTACGACGTCACCGGACAGTTCTCGTCGGCCTTCGTCAAAGGACGCGCCGAGTTCGCGCCGTCGACCTTTCTGGGCGCTGAGGTTCGCGATGGCGGGTCCGGCACCATCGACACATCCGGATCGCGGGTCCGTTACGGTGGCAGCGCCGAGTCTGCGCGTCTTCGACACTGCCGCGCTTCGGCGATGCGTTCGACGTCGGCTGGCTGCGCGATCCGCGCTACGCCGGCACCCTCACCGGCCATTTCAACGTGGACGCCGAGGCACGTCGCCCTTGACGATGAGGCTGGATGCCGCGGGGCGGATGTCACAAAGGTCAGTTCTTCGGCGGCACCTTGTCGGACGCCGACGTGACGTTCCGGATCGCCGACGCCTCGCTCGATGCGACGTACCGACGGCCGGTTTGCCCGGATCAACCCTGCGATCCCCATGGACGATTCACGTTACGTGTCCTCCCTTTCCGGGTCCGGCCGCATGGCCATTCGCGTCCAGGAGCTGTTCTCGCGCTCGCCGGCGCTCGACGACTTCACCATCGACACTGGCCGTCTCTGCTCGACGGAACAACGGCGCGCAGCGTCGAGATCGACACGGGACGTTTCGAAGGCAGGCTGGCCGAGGGCGCACTGACGGTATCCACTATCGAGCTTGCCGGATCCGCGCTGGATGCGAGCGGGCTCGGGCCGCATCGAGCTCGAAGCCGGCAAGGCCTCGCAATTCGACTACTCCATCGCGCGCGCAGATCTCGACCGTCTCCACGAGGTTGCCGGCTCTTCGATGTCCGGGTCATCACGACCAGCGGACAGATGACCGGGCCGCCTGGGGTCGCTCCGTTTCACTGGAACGGCGACGATCGATCGGTTCGCGGCCAGCGACGGTGACGGCAGACTCTGCGACCGCCTCTTACGATTTCACCCCCGATGTCGACGCGATCCTGAGCTCGACCGCCCGCATCGACGGCCGCGCGCGTTTCGATCGTGGCGTTCCGGCCAGGCGCTCCAGGACGTGAACGGCACGGTGTTCCTTGTCCGAACGGCACGTCAGCGTGGATCTGGCCGTCACGCGCGACGAATCCGCTCGCCGGCAAAATTGCCGGCACGGTCCTGCTCCACCCCTGACGGCCGCTCGGTGGAGCTGTCGATGCTCACGGCTGATGTCCAGGGTTCTTCGTGGCGGCTTCGCTCGAACGGACGCGGGCCGCGAGTGTCCTGGGACGAGTCCCGCATCGAGTTCGATCCGCTGCAGTTCGAGCGAGATCGACAGTCCCGCAACAGACCGTCGCGCTCTCGGGATCCTGGCGGACCGATGGCGCTGGAACACTGCGAGCAACGGTATCGCGGGTCTTTCTCGATACGTTCTCGAAGGAGCAGCCTGCCCGCTGCGGCGGCGTCATCGACGGCGTGGTCACGTTCACCGGCACACGGAGTCGGCCGGACGTCTCGGCGCAGTTCACGGTGTCCGAGGGCGCGTTCGCGAGCTGCCCATACGACAAGCTGACCGCCCGCATCGATTACCAGGGCGGCGCAATGGCGGTGGATCTCCGGCTCGACCAGGCGCCGGGCATCTGGCTGACGGTTGCAGGACGCGCGCCATTGGACCTCCTGAGCAAGGATGCCGAGCAGCCGATGGACCTCGCGGTCAAGTCGAGTCCGATTGCCCTTGGCCTCATCGAAGGCGCTCACCGACGATGGTCGACAACGTCACCGGCACGATGCTGCTCGATTTCAATGTGATCGGCACGAGCCTCGATCCCCACTTTGCGGGCCGCGTGAACATCGAGAACGCCCGCGTTCCTCGTGGCGAAGTCCGGGAGCCGTTACAAGAATGGCCGGGCGGCCTTCCGGCTGGGTGCCGATCGCGTGGCGGTGGAAGCGTTTCATCTCGAGGACGAGCGCGGGCATCCGCTCGAGATCACCAGGCAGCCTCGGCACTCACGAGACTGAAAGTCGGCGATCTCGAGATCAACGTCAACGCCAGGAGCTTCCAGGTGCTTCGCAATGAGTTCGGCACGATGGAGGTGGATGTCCGCCTGGAATTGCGCGGCATCGCCGATTCACCGATTGTCGAGGGCAAGCTGACGGTCACCGCCGGCGAGCTGAAGGTGGACGAGATTCTCGACCGGGGCCCTTTTCCGTCCCTATTCCACCCAGGCGGCTGCTCCGACGACGCTCGACGCGATTGCGGTGCTGAATCCGTGGGACAGGCTCGGCCTCAACCTCCAGCTGACGATTCCCGGCACCTTGCGCATGACCGGCGATGAAGTGCAGGTTCGGTCGGGACACGCCGCTCGGACTCGGGAGCTTCAACCTGCGGGCGATCGGCGACCTGTAACTCTACAAGGATCCCGGGGACGAGATGTGCAAGTCACCGGATCGCTCGACTCGGTGTCGGGGACGTATGCGTTCAGGGCCGCCGGTTCGACATCGATCCGGTCGAGCTCGATCAACTTCCACGGCGACCGCAGCCCCGATCTGTACATCACGGTCGCGCGCGAAATCAGCGGCGTGCTGACCCACGTGAACATTCTCGAGGACGCTGCAGCAGCCGGAGCTCCAGCTGACGAGCACGCCGCCGCTCGATCCGTCCGACGTGCTCTCGCTGATCGTGTTCGGCACGTCCACGAACTCACTGTCGGGAACGCAGCAGCAGCTGGCTCGCCATTCGTGCCGGCGCGCTCGCCGCCGGATTCCTGACCACCTCGCTCGTCGGCGCGCTCGAGAAATCGCTGGGCCTGGACATCCTGGAGATCGAGGCGCCGTCCGGACTCGCGCTCCGGACCGCGGGTGACGGTCGGAGACGAGATCGCGCCGGGCCTGCTCGCGCCGATTTTCGCGACAGTTCGGCATCGAGGATGATGACGAGGCGGTCATCGAGTACTACCTGTCGCGCATTCTCACGCATCCGCGGCACGTTTTCGGATGCGGCAGCCCTGAACGCACGCTCGCCCTTCCGGCGTACCCGAGCGCGCCGGCGTCGATCTGATCCTGTTCTTCAGCTTCTGACCGCAGAGTCCATCCGATTGTTGACCGTCGAGTGACGACTCTCGGTGATCTTCAATCTGACGTCTGCACCGCAATCAACGATCCCACTGTGGTGACCGGCGCGGCGACATCGATGCTCTTCTCCTGTCGCTCCGTCCCGCTGTAGATCGTCACCTTGTAGGCGCCCGGCGCGACGTCCTCGAAGACGAACGTCCCGTCCGGATCGGCGAGCGTGCGCGTACGGCGAGGTCGTCGAGATCACCTGCGCCGACATCGCGGGGTGAATGTCGCAGCCGATGTCGTAGAACCCGTCGCGGTCGAACGATGTGCGTGTAGATCTGCCCTGTCGGGATCGCGACGTTGAAGGTGCCTTCGCGTGTCTCGGCGTTCCTCACCCGCACGTTGTGCAGCACATCGTCGCTGTTCTTGAAATCGGTCGGCTTGTCCGGTGCGGACGAAGAGAATCGCAGGCACGAAGGTCTGCGTGATCTGATCCATGGCCGGCCGATCCGCTTGCGCCGGAAATTCGCGCGGCTCCTTCGGATCCAGCACGACAATCGAGGGCATGCCGCTGACGGCCGGAGGCGCCTTTGCCGGCGACGCGATGGGTGCCTGGAGCGGGGCCTGCGACCGCCGGAGCGGCGGCAGGCACGGTTGCTGTTTCCGCCGGCTTCGCGTTGCCGGAGCTTCCAGAACACGCGGATAAGACGAAGAGGCAGATGATTGCGGCGGCCCCCGCCGCGTTCGTTCGAGCGGATCTGGCATCGTTCAGGCTTCCTTGGGGGTTTCGACAGGCAGGCGAATCAGGAACGTGGAGCCCCGGCCTTCGCCGTCGCTCGAGGCTTCAATCGACCCGCCGTGGGCGTCCACGATGTGCTTCACGATCGCCAGTCGAGACCGAGCCCGCCGTGCGAGCGAGTCGTCGTGCCGTCGCCCTGAGCTGAATCGGTCGAAGATTCTGGGGACCAGGGTCTTGGCCATGCCCTCGCCCGTATCGTGCACGCGCAGGAGCACCGAGCCGTTAGAGGCCGTGAGCGAGGCGTCGATGCGGCCGCCCGTCGGCGTGAACTTCACCGCGTTGGACAACAGGTTCGACGCTACCTGCTGGAGACGGTCCGGATCGGCATGCAAGAACGCACTGTGCCATTCAGATTGGCCTGAAGCTCCACGCCTTTGGCCTGGGCGGTGGGCCGGATCGATTCGATAGCCGCGCTGACCGGCACACGCGCGTCGATCCGCCGGCGCTCCATCGAGAATTTTCCGGCAACGATCCGCGAGACGTCGAGAAGATCTTCGACGAGCCGCTGGAGCGCGTCGGCGTTGCGCTTGATCGACGCAAGTCCCCGGTTGCTCGTCGCGTCGTGAGGTCCCTGCGCCTGCAGAATCTGCGCCCAGCCGAGGACGGCGTTGAGCGGCGTGCGGAGCTCGTGCGACAGCACGGCGAGAAATTCGTCTTTCGAACGGTTCGCTTTTTCCGCGACTTCCCTCGCGGCTTCCTCGCGGCGCGCATCCTCGCCGTGTACGGCGTTCGCGCTCGTCGGCCTGTGCCCGGGCCCGTCGCTCGCGCGCACCTGCCCACGAGGCGGCGACGAGCGCGAGGCTCATGAATTCAGCACAGCGCGTTGACGACGGCGCTCCCGATGCGCCCGGTGACGGCGGCTCGTAGGCGGCCTCTGCCTGCGCCTGTCGCGAGGCGAGGACCGTGGCTTCTTCCTCGGCCATCTCTGATGTGATCCGGCGAATCTCCGCCAGAATCACCCGAGTCTCGTCGGGTTCCTGTTCCAGCGACGCGTTTGGCGACGCACCACGCGCGCGCCGCGCGTCGACGCGTTGGCAATGGCCGCGAGCTGGCGGGATGTGGCATCGCGCAGGCGATCGACGCGACGCGACCTGTTTGGGATTGTCCGATGACAGCGCCTGCAGCTGCCGTAACTGACGCGTGAGGCTGGCTTCGGCGGTCGTATACCGCTGCAGCCGCCCCCTCCTGACCGGTCAGCATGAAGGACAACTGGCTCGTTTGCGCTTCGATGACTGTCAGCAGGATGTCGTCAGAGCTGACGCTGGACTTCGAGCGTATGAACCACGGCGCCCGTTTCGTCGAGCAGCGTCTGAATCTGCTGGACGTTCTGCCGCATCGTCACGACGATCAGCGACACGCCGAGCAGCGGGACGATGGCGAGGACCGTGGGCAGCGCGAACCTGCGCATGGAGCTGATCATCGTTGAGCTAGCGCACCTCGCTTTGAGGCAGCGCGAACGCGATGTATTCGCCCGAATACACGCCGCCGCTGACGGCGACGATGATGAACTGGCGGCCGTTCGCCATGTGCGACATCGGCGATCCGCTCTGGGGCGCGGGTATCCAGACGCGCGCCGACTTCCTTCCCGGTTGCCTTGTCGTAGGCGCGAAGCATCGCGCCGCGCGGCCGGCCGCTCGGGCGCAGTCACCAATGGATCGCCGACCACGCACCACCGTCTTCGTCACGACCGCCCCGACGTTTCCAGCCTGACCGGTTCGCGGGATGGTCAATCCGCGAAGCGCCGGATGATTGCGGACGAAGTCGGGTGTTTCACCGTGCGGGACCTGCCAGGTGATTTCGCCCTTGTCGAGGTTGACCGCGGTGAGCACGCCGTATGGCGGCTTCACCACGGATAAACCGCCGAGACCAGCGCCGCTTCCACCGAGCAGGGCCGCGACACCGCCGGCGGGTTCTGCCGGCGGTGTGGCCGCAGGCGCTGCGCCACGTCCATCACCGCCTCGACCTGCGGGCGGCGGAGGCGGAGAGGTTCGGCGGGGGCGCCGCCGCGCCTGGAGCAGGTGCATCGGCTGCGGATCCTTCACCGCCGCCGAGGATCAGCGCCGGGCGTGAACCCGCGATACCCATGATGTAGGCGATGTCCGACACTTCCTTTGGCGGAGCCACGAGCCCCAGATTCGAAGGACACGAGTTGCAGGCCGGCGCAAACACCGTGTGCAGCTCGGGATCGTATGTAGCGCCGAGGCCAGTTCGTCCCGCCGGTGAGCGTGCCGATCGTCAACGCGGCCAGCGGTCCTTCCGGCTTGCTCACAACCGGCGGGTTGTGCGGCGACGGGTTGTAAGCCAGCCGTTTCAGCTGCTCGAGACCCGACTGCCGCAGCTCGGGCGTGAAGTCGATGATGTCGTCGGGCACCTTCACGAACGCGCGCGTAAGCGGGAGGCTTGGTCGGGAATGGGCTGCGTCGGCGATGTCTTCTCTCCGGGAACCGTCGACTGTGGCACCGGCACTTCCGGAATCGGCCAGACCGGCTGCCCCGTGATCCGATCGAATACGTAAAGGAAGCTTTGCTTGCTCGGGAACCGCGACGGCCTTGATCGGCTTGCCGTTGACGACGATGTCGGCGAGCAGCGGCGCCGACGACATGTCGTGATCCCAGATCGGATGGTGCACGAACTGGAAGTGCCACTTGCGAACTGACCGGTCTTGAGATCGACCGCGACCAGCGTCTCGGCGAACAGGTTGTTGCCCGGCCGATGGCCGCCGTAAAGGTCTGAGGTCGGCGACTCGACCGGCAGATAGACGAGTCCCGCATCTTCGTCGACGGTGATCTGCGTCCACACGCCGGCGTTGCCGGTCGTGACCCACGAGTCGTTCTCCCAGGTGTCGTTGCCGAACTCGCCGGGCCGCGGAATCGTGTTGAACTGCCAGAGCTTTCTGCCCGGTGCGGACGTCGAACGCGCGCACCAGCCCCTTGGTGTTGTTGCGGCTCTTGACCGCGAGGCCTTCACGGAACGACGAGCCGACGATCACGATGTCCTTCACCACCGTCGGCGTGGCGTGCAAGGCCGATCTCGCCGCGTCTCCAGATCGATCTGCTGTCCGGTGTTGATGACCGCGCCGTCCTTCAGAGTCGACGATGCCGCCGCGTCCAAAGCCCTGGACCATCTGTCCCGTGTCGCGCGTCGAGGGCGATCAGGCGGTAACCCGTCGTGACGTACAGGATCCTTTCCTCTTGCCGTCGGTCAATACGAGAGACCGCGGCCCGAAAGCTGGCGCGGCGCGGCAACGGCGCGCTGCCCCTCGCGGTAGCTGTGGACCCAGCGGATTTCGCCCGTCGCGCCGTCGAGCGACACGACCGAACGCCGTGTTCCGCCGGTGGCGTACACGATGCCGCGGATGGCGAGCGGCGTGCCTTCGAGCTTATACTCAGGCCGGGTCCCGAGGTTGTCGGTCTTGAATCGCCACGCGACTTCGAGCTTGCTGAAGTTCGCGCCGGTGATTTGCGTCGAGCGGCGTGTAGCGGCTGCCCGCGAACGTCGGCCGTGTAGTGCGTCCAGTCGCCGTTGGCCGTGCCCGGCGGCGACCCACCCTGGCCTGCTATTCGCGGGGTGACCGACAGAATCGCGCCCGCCGCGATCGCCAGAAACGGCGCTGAAAACGTCCTCGTCACTGCCCATCGGCTGGACTCCATGTGTATGCGCTGGACGAGGAGAACCCGGCAAGCGATTATAGGATAGTTGTGATGCGCTTCCCCGGCAAGCGGCGTGACACATCGATCCGGTGTGCGGAATGACGTCGACAAGCCAGCAAGCGGCGGCGACGTCATCGCGTAAGGGCAAGAAGTGCCACTTCGCAATACGAGATGCCGCGACCGCTTCGAGCGCGATCCCGAACGCTTTCTGGCCACCTGCTCGGTTGCGGCCCGACAACCTCGGCCGCGCGGCAAGCGGCTTCAGCTCCAGCCCGGCAACCGAGTGCACCTGCCCGATGCATCCGGAGATCGTCCGCGACGCGCCCGGCGCCTGTCCGATCTGCGGCATGGCGCTCGAGCCGCGGACGCATCTCGCTCGACGACGGAGCCCAATCCGGAACTGGTCGACATGACGCGGCGATTCTGGATTGGCCGCTGCTCGGCGCCCCGGTCGTTCTGGTCACGATGGCGGACATGGTCACGGCGGCGGCTGACGATGTCGGCCGGATCGCTCGATCAACTGGATGGGTCTCGTGCTCTCGACGCCGGTCGTGTTCTGGGCGGGCTGGCCATTTTCGAGCGCGCCTGGGCGTCGATCGTCAATCGAAGTCCGAACATGTTCACGCTGATTGCGACTGGGCGTCGGCGCCGCCTATCTGTACAGCGCGCTCGGCACGATCGCGCCCGGCGATCTTTCCAGCAGGTTTCACGGATGCACGGCGTCGTCGCAGACCTACTTCGACACCGCCGATCGTCATCACCGTCCTGGTCCTGCTCGGCCAGGTGCTCGAGCTGCGGGCGCGCAGCCAGACGAGCAGCGCAATCAAGCAGCTCCTGGGCCTGGCGCCGAAGACGGCTCGCGCGTCGATCCGGCGACGGGCACTCAGACGACGCGACGTCCCGCTCGGCGACGTCGTGGTGGGCGATCTCTGCCGCGTCCGGCCGGGCGAAAGCGTGCCGGTCGACGGAATGGTCGTCGACGGGCGACAGCGCGATCGACGAATCGATGGTCACCGGCGAGCCGATGCCCGTCGGAAAGGCTGCCGGAGCACCGCGTCACCGGCGGCACGATCAACACGACCGGGCGCTTGCGTCCTGCGGGCGGAGCGGGTCGGAGCCGACACGCTGCTCGCGCAGATCGTCGCGAATGGTCGGCGACGCGCAGCGCAGCCGCGCGCCCATTCAGCGGCTGGCGGACGGATCGCTGCGTATTTCGTCCCGGCGGTCGTGCTGGTGGCGCTGTCTCGCCTTTCATCGCCTGGAGCATCTGGGGACCGCCGCCGCGTCTGGCGCTGGCGCTGGTGAGCGCGGTGGCCGTGCTGATCATCGCGTGTCCGTGCGCGCTCGGCCTGGCGACGCCAATGGCCATCATGGTCGGCACCGGCCGCGGGGCGACGGCGGGCGTGCTCGTCAAGCATGCGGAAGCGCTCGAACGCCTCGAGCAGGTGGACACGCTGGTCGATCGACAAGACCGGGCACGCTGACCGAGGGCAAGCCGCCGAACTCACCTCAGTCGTGGTCTCGAACGGTCGCTCGAGCGATGAAGTCGTTCGCCTCGCCAGCGCGCGCTGGAGCAGTCGAGCGAGCATCCGCTTGCGGCGCGATCGTGGCGGCCGCGCGCCAGCGTCATGTGGAAGTCCCGCGCGTCGATCGGTTTCCGCGCCGAACCGGGCTACGGCGTCCGCGGCGTGATCGACGGCATGCACGCCGTTGTTCGGCAACGCCGACGATGATGTGCAGCGCTCGGCGTCCCTGGCGCGCGCGATAGCGTGAACGCACCGCGCCGACGAGCTTCGGCGCGATGGCCAGACCATCGATTTACGTTGCCGCGGGCGGCGCCGTCGCCGCGCATGATCGGCGTCGCCGATCCGCATCAAAGCCACGACGGCAGAGGCGATCGCCGCGCTGCACGCGGAAGGCCTGAGAATCGTGATGCTCGACCGGCGACGATCGCGTGACAGCGGACGCCGTCGCCAGCTCGCCTGAAGATCGACGAGGTCCAGGCCGGCGTGCTGCCCGCTCGGAAAACGCGAGGTGATTCAGAAGCTTGCAGCAGGATGGGCACGTCGTGGCGATGGCGGGCGACGGCATCAACGACGCGCCCGCGCTGGCCGAAGCCGCGGTCGGCATCGCGATGGGCACGGGCACCGACGTCGCGATCGAAAGCGCCGGCGTCACGCTCGTGCAGCGGCGACCTGCGCGGCATCGTGCGCGCGCGCCGTCTGCAGCCGCGCGACGATGCGGAACATCCGTCAGAACCTGTTGCTGGCGTTCGTCTATAACGCGGTTGGCGTCCCGGTTGCCGCCGGCGTGCTTGTATCCGTTCACCGGCACGCTTGATCAGCCCGATCTGGGCGAGCGCGGCGATGACCCTCAGCTCGGTATCCGTCATCGCCAACGCGCTGAGGCTCCGGCAAGCGCCCTCTCTAAGCGGCCCGAATTCTGCCCATATGTCGGTGTCCTGCTGACACTTTTCGGTGCCATTCTGCGTCACCTTATTAATGTAGGTTGGCCCGATAATCCTCAGAGGCGGGTCTAAAAGACCCGCCCTACGTGCGAACGCTGCGCGTGCAGGCGGGTTCAGACTCGGCGAATACCTTCGATGTGGAACAAGCTCCAGCTCGCGCTCGAGCGCATCTCGTCTCGCCCGGCAGCTGACCGCCTTCAGCGTGGTCACGAGCGCCGCCGCGCTCTTCATCGCGAGCGCGATCCTGATCGCCTACGACGCGTCCTGGTCCCGCGAACGTCTGGTGCTCGACACGATCACGCTCGCGGAGCTGGCCGGCTCGAACAGCCGTGAGGCGCTGACCTTCGGGGATGCCAACGCCGCGCGCGACACGCTCTCGGCCGCGGCCGTGAGCGGCCTGCGTCGTGTCGGCGGGCATCATCCGGCGTGATGGCGCGCTGCTCGCCCGATACGATCGGCCCGGCAGCGTCATTGCCCCGGTCCCGATCGATCCGTCGATCCTCCGCCGTCTTCAGGCGTGGGAGAGCTACACCGGCGCGGGCCTCGTCGTCATGCGCCCTATCGAAGCCGATGGGCGAACCATCGGCGCGGTCTACGTGGAATCCGATCTCAGCGAGCTTCAGGCGCGCGCCGCGGATTCATTCGCATCGTGGGCCTCGTGCTCATCGCGGCCGTTGGCTGGTCGCCGCCATCGTCGCTTCCTCGTCGCTCCAGCGGCCTGCCTCGCGGCCGCTGGCTTCGCCTGACGAGCGTGGCCGAGAAAGTGACTGACGATCACCGGTACGACTACCGCGTCGCCCCTGGCGGCCCGGCCGAGATCGGCGAGCTCGTCGGTGCGTTCAACACGATGCTGCGTCGGAAATTCAGCGCCGCGATCAACAGCTGCTGCTGCAGCAGGAGGATCTCGAAGCCACGGTCGAGAAACGGACGACAGGAACTGCGCGCGACGAACACGGAACTGGTGAACGCGCGCGATCGGGCGATGGAAGCGAGCCGCGCCAAGAGCGAGTTCCTCGCGAACATGAGCCACGAGATCCGGACGCCGATGAACGGCATCATCGGCATGACCGATCTCGCGCTCGCCAGCGATCGCTGAGCGCCGACCAGCGCGAGCACCTCGTGACGGTCAGGAGCTCCGGCCGAATCGCTGCTCGGCGATTCTCAACGACATCCTCGACTTCTCGAAGATCGAATCGCGCAAGCTCGAGCTCGAGTCGGTGCCGTTCAGCCTGCGCGACGCGGTCAGCCAGCGCGCTGCGGCCGCTCGCGCTGCGCGCGCACCAGAAAGGGCCTCGAGCTCATCGTCGGACGTCGTCGCCCGACGTGCCGGACGCGATCGTCGGCGATCCGGTGCGGCTCAAGCAGATCCTGAGCGAACCTGGTCGGCAACGCGATCAAGTTCACCGAACGCGGCCACGTGCTGCGTCGACGGTTCGCGAGAGCCGTGCGCCGCGACGCGCTGCGCGATGCTGCACTTTCGCGTCACGCGACACCGGCATCGGCATCCCGCGCGAGAAACAGCGACGCGATCTTCGAGCCGTTCAGCCAGGCCGACGGCTCGACGACGCGCCGCTTCGGCGGAACGGGTCTCGGGCTCGACGATTTCGCCGACGCTCGTCACGTCTGATGGGCGGCCGGATCTGGCTCGAGCAGCGCCCCGACGCGGCAGCACGTTCCACTTCACGGCGGCGCTTCGACGACTGCCGCAGGACCGCGCCGCGGCCGGGAGCCGAAGCGCTCGCGGGCGTGCCGTGCCTGATCGTCGACGACAACGCGGTGAACCGCCGGATTCTCGAGGCAGCAGCTCGACGCGTGGCGGTACTGCAGATGCCGACCGCGATCGGCGGTGCGGACAGCGCGGCGCTGAGACGGCTCGTCGTGCCGCGGCGCGAGGCGGGCGGCCGTTTGCCGCTCATGCTGCTCGACGCGATACGATGCCGGTGATGGACGGTTTCGAGCGTGGCCGAGCCGTGTCGCAGGACGCCCCGAGCTGCCGGGCACCGATGCTCATGATGCTCGAGCTCGTCGGCGCGCCAGGCGCGACGCTCGATCGCTGCCGCGATCTGGCGTCGCGGCTTACTCTGACGAAGCCGGTCGACGCCGACGCGCTCGTGCGACGCGATCGTCTCGCGCCGTCGATGCCACGGCGCCGACGCGCCGAAGCGATCGACTCGCAGCGCACGTCGCCCGGCGACGACGCTCGCGCGCGCGGAGCTGTCTTGATGAACCGCAGCCATCCTGTCGCGGAGAGACAACGTCGTCAACCAGCGCGTCGCCGCCGGCCTGCTGACCCGCCGCGGCCATCAGGTCACGGTGGCCGAGAACGGCCGCGAGGCGCTCGACGCGCTCGATCGAGACGGCCTTCGACCTGGTGCTGATGGACCTTCAGATGCCGGAGATGGGCGGCTCGACGCGACGGCCGCGATTCGCGCGCGAGCGAGCAAGCGCGGCGGCCACGTCCGCATCGTCGCGATGACGGCGCATGCGATGAGCGGCGATCGCGAGCGCTGTCTGGCCGCGGGCATGGACGACTATCTCTCGAAGCCCGATGGATCAGACGACGACTCTTCGCGAGCCGTCGAACAGGTCCGGAGACCAGGACAGGGGCCGAGCCGCGCAGTCGATCGATTTAGCCAGGGCGCTCGAACGGATGGGCGGAGACCAACAGCTGTTTGCCGACGTGGTCCGCGTCTTTCTCGAAGATTCACCCCAGCGGCTCGCGGCCATCAAGACGGCAGTCGATCAACGAAACGCCGACGCTCATTCGGCGCAGCGCGCATGCGCTCAAAGGGCGCGGCGAGCAATCTGGCCGCAAACGACGTCTCCAGGCGGCCAACACCCTCGAACGTCTCGGCGCCTGAAGCCAGGTTCGACGCGGCCGAGGCGGCATGGCGCCGTTCGTCGGCCGCTGCGGCAGACACTCGTTGATACTCTTCGACGCGTCCAGAACACGGTTGCCTGAGGTGACCCTGCATGCGCGTCCTCGTTGCGAGATGACGATCGAACGAGCCACGACGATCCTCGCCCGCACGCTGGCGGGCTGGTCGCTCGACGATGACGGTGGTTGACGACGGTGCGAAGGCGTGGGCGGCTATTACTGGCCGGCGAGCCGCCGTCGCTCGCGATTCTGGACTGGATGATGCCGACACTCGGTATCGGCCCCGAGCTGTGCCGCCGCATCCGCGCCAATGCGGCGACGGCGCCGATGATGCGTGATGCTTCTCACGTCGCCGAAGCGCGCGATCGGATCTCGTGGCCGGCCTCGGCCGGCGCCGACGACTACCTGGTCAAACCATTCGATCTCGGCGAACTGCGCGCCCGGGTGTCGTCAGGATGCGTCGCGACGCTCCAGGAGCGCCTGGCCGATCGTGTCTCGGAGCTGCAGGCGCGCCCTCGCGAACGTCAAGCAACTGAGCGGCCTTCGCCCACATCTGCAGCTACTGCAAGCGCATCCGGTCCGACGAAGGATTACTCTGGGAACAAGTGCGACAGCTACGTCGCGCACCACTCAGAAGCGCAGTTCAGCCACGGCATCTGTCCGACCTGCTACACGAAAGTGATGGAGGAGCTCGACGAGGCCGAAGCACAAAAGCGAGGCCCGAAGCGCTGAGGCGAGTGGTCTCGGCGCCCGGCGCCAGCGCCACCCGTGCGGCCCGCTCCGCCTCCACCTCCGAACCCGCGTCCGCCGCCGCCCGTCACCGGGAACAGCGGGTTCGCTGCCAGACGCCGTGCCGCGTTCTTCGCCGCGGGAGCGACGACATTCGTCACGATCGCCGAGCGCTTCCGGCAGATCCGCAGTCAGCAGTTCTGTGAACGTCCCGTTGCTGAATCAATCTTCACGTCGCGGCCGGCAAGGCTGACCGTTCATCGCTGACCCAGATTCGGCCGCTGTCTGACGTTGTCGCGGCGCGCCGCTATACCCGGCGACGGCGACGGACTGGGCTGGCCGAGCGCCGTCCACATTTCGTCGGTGGGCGTGAAGCGAAACGCGCTGCTCGGGACACGCAGCACGTTGCCGCGCCGCGCGCCGTCTCGATGTCGACCGTCGCGGTCATCCCCGGTTTCAGTTTCAGCTCCGGGTTGCGGGACGTCGATCAGGCCTGCGCGTCAGGTCACCACGTTCTGACGATGATCGGGCTCAGACGCACTTAGCCACCGTCCCGCTATGAAGCGCTTCGGTTGGGATAGGCATCGACGTGAAACGTGGCGGCCTGCCCCTCCATGATTGCGGCCGACGTCCGATTCGTCGATGCTGGCGTTGACGCGCATCTTGGTGAGGTCGGCGGCAATCACGAGAAAGCGTCGGCGCCTGCAGGCTCGCGGCCACGGTCTGCACCCACGTCGACGTTGCGCGCCGACGACGAAGCACATCGATCGGCGCCGTGATCACCGTCTTCTCGAGCATGCACCTTCGCCCGGTTCGAGCGACGCCCGGGCTTGCGATGACCTGCGGCGTCGGCCGACTGCTTCTGCTGCGCTGCGAGCTGCGGAACTTCAGCGGTTTCAGATCGGTGGCCGGGATCGGCTGTCTGGCCGGACAGGTCCGCGCTCGCTTCAGCTTGGTACGCCGCATCGTCGACCGGTTGACGACGAGACGGCCGGCGTCGGCGATCGCGTCGATCGCAGATCTGCTTGCGACTGCTCGACCTGCTCTGGTAGGTGGATGGATCGATCGCGCAGCACTTCGCCCTATTGCGGACGAGGCAGATCGAGTCGGCGCGCGCCTGAATCGTCCGAGATCTGCGAACTCGACCTGAACCGTCGTCACCGCTTCGAGGACGTGCCAGTGGCGGCGACCGATCTCGACGATGTCGCCGCGAGTGACCTGGCGCCGTGACGATCTCCGGCGACGACAGCTCCGCCGCGGACGTAGAACACGCCTGCGCAGTGAGGATCGTCACGATGGCTGCCGCTGCAAACAGTCTGAGTCTCATGGGTGTCTCCGGGATCGCCTCTATTGGCTGGATACGGCGGCGTGTGACCGGCCTGTGGCACGGATGTGAACAAACCGTGGCGCCATCGGGTAAAGTGACGCGCTATGAGCGAGTTGGAATTCCGCGGAAACGTCCGGACTGCGTGCGGGACATCTACACGCCTGAGGTGGTTTCGTGCGCTCGAAGCCCTGGCGCGATTCGACGACGATCGGCGCGCGGTGATGGCCGGGCGCGCTCGGCCGGCGGCGCGAACGCTCGAGGCAAAGGACAGCGGCTGTCGGTTTCTCGACCCGGGAAGCCTGATCGGCCGCACAAAGATTCGGGTGCAGGATGCGCGCGACGGCAAGTTCGTCGGCAGCGCGATTCCCGCAGATCTTCAGCGCCAGTGGATCCAGGGCACCGGGCCGGCCGCCAAGCCGCGACGCGCCGCGTCGAGCGAAGCATCCGCAACGTCGCGTACGCCCTGCTGTCTGGCGCCGACGGCTGGATGTTCGACGGCGAAGACGCGCTCGGCCAGGTCGACGACGATGTCGCTCGACAACCAGCGGAACCTGAAGCTGGCGCTCCATCGCGATCCGTTGTTCATGAAGGTGGCCGGAAGACGTCGCCGGCGAGATGAATCGCTGGGCGCAGGCAGTTCTTCGGACGCAGACGATCATCGACGACTGGCAGCGCGCAGCTCGACTTCACCACCGAGATGTTCCGCGCCGCGCGGCTTGCACCTCGACGACCGGCACGTCCGGCACGCCGGCGGCGCAGGGTTCTTCGGCCTCGATCGTCGACACGGTGCTGCTACGTCGTGAACAACCACGACGGCCTGCGAACGCAGCGTTCGTCGATCGCGCTCTACCTGCCGAAGATCCAGACGGCCGAGGAAGCCGCGCTCTGGAGCGACATCCTGACGCGCGCTCGAAGCGCACCTCGGCCTGCCGCGCGGCACGATCGAAGGTCTACGTCCTCGTCGAGCAGCTCGAGGCGTCGTTTCCAGCTGATGGAAATCCGTGCGGCGCTCGGCGACGCACTTCATCGGCTTCAACACCGGCCGCTGGGACTACATCAACAGCGTGTCCGACGCGATGGCCTGGGATCGCGTCCTTCGTCAATCCCAACATCGACGCGATCACGATGACCTACGGCTACATGCGGCGCTACGAGGATCGCGTGCGCCGCGCCGTGCAGCACGCCGGACACGCAGCGGACAGTTCGCGCTGTGGCAGGGCGGGATGGAGCCGAACATTCCGGTCGGATCGGAGACCGGCGTGGCCAACGCGATGAAGCGCGCGCGTGGCCGGCGCCGAGCGCGAGCAGCGCGAAGGCGCCTGCGGCAAGTGGGTCGCCCACTGGAAGATGGTCCACATCGTCCGGCCGGTGTGGGAAAAGCCGGTCAGGCCAACCAGCTGGGCCGGCCGTTCCGCCGCTCGGCTACACAGACGCCGACGCGGCCGCGCTGCTTCAACTCGAGCCCGCGCCGCGCACCATCCGCGGCGCGCGCGATCTGCTGAGCGTCGCGCTGCAATACGGCAATGCGTTCGGCCGAGGACTGCAGGCCGCGGCGCTCGAAGCCCGCGGACTTCTTCGGCAACGACGACGTCCTCTATCTGATGGAGGACATGGCGACCGGCGAGATCCGGCTGAGCATCCTCTGGGAGTGGCTTCACAAGGGCGCGACGCTCACGGACGCCGATCCGACCGGCGTGAAGGCCGGCGACACGTTCACCGCGCGAGCTCTTCGCGCAGACTGCTGCGTCGAGGAATACGAGAAGCTGCAGCCGCGCGACGCAACCGCGACGTGCACGATGTGTCGAAGACCACCACGCTGCCCATCGCGCGCGAGATCGTCGAGACCTACGTGCTGTCGGACCAGAAGCTGCCGTGGTACATCGACCTTCTCAACATCAATCTCAACAACCACGACCTCGGCGAAGCGAAGCGTCGGATTCGATCTGCTGGCCGATGCGTTCCGCAAAGACGGCACGCGGGTGACCTGGAGATCACTGGATTTCTCCGACTCGCATGTAGATCGCATGTGACGGCCCAGGCAGTCGCCAAGCGCCGACGCGCCGGCGCGAGCCACGCTGACGACCGCTCGCTGATCCGAGCCCAGGGTCGGGCCTCGCTCGCGAGCTACAAGGACTCGAGGCTTCGTCGCTCGGCATGAGCATCCGATCGGACGTCATCTCACCTGGGCTCAGCGGCAAGCAGTCCTTCCGATCGAGTGCCCGAGCTTCGGCGGCTCCACCAGCCCATGTTTGTGTGGTCTCGATCGGCCGGCCGTGCGGCGTGTCGTCCTCCCCGCTACCGTAATGGCGGTGGATCAACCGGGATGCGACCGCGTTTTACAGACCAGGCGGTTGAATCAGCTGAATCGACGCGGACCATCGACAGGGTCATCGCCGGAAGACATGTTTAGCAGAGCGCACGGTCTTCTTCAGAACCATGGACCGCCGCTGTTAGGCGCGGACTTTTTCACCGGCGCTGGGGCACGCCAGCGCGACAGCGCGATGCTCCCGCTCGCGCTGCACGCTGCGGGTAGTGCTACTGTACTTCGCGCGACCGGCTAAGATCGACCACGCCTGTGGCACGCCCAATCGCTGGACGATCGCCATGGCCGGCGTCGTGATGCAGATCGCGCTCGGGGCGGTCTCATGCCTGGAGCGTGTTCCGCACGCCCCTGGCCACGCAGTTCAACTGGACGATTGCCCAGGTCACGCTGACGTTCACGATCTCGATCTTCGTCCTCGGCTTCGCGGCGTTCCCCGGCGGGCTTGTGGCTGAATCGCAAGGGCCCGCGGGTCGTGGCCGTCACGGGCGGCATCCTCTACGGCCTCGGCGTCTTCCTCGCCGGCTTACACGAACTCGCTCTGGTGGCTGCACTCACCTACGGGCTGATTGGCGGCGTCGGCCTCGGCTTCCGGATACATCGTTCCGGTGGCCGTGCTGGTGAAGTGGTTTCCCGATCGCCGCGGCTTGATCACCGGAATCGCGGTCGGGCGGCTTCGGAGCAGGCGCGCTGGTCACTGGCGCCAATCGCCACGAGCCTGATCGCGAGCGTTGGCGTGCTCAAGACGTTTTCCTATCTCGGGCTCGCGTACCTCGTCGTCACGCCAGCGGCTGGTCTCTTCATGAGAATCCGCCCGAAGGCTGGCGGCCGCCGGATGGACACCCGCGCCGGCAGCAGGCCGCAGAGCGAGCGACTCACGCGATTTTGCGCTCAACGAAGCCGTGCGCACCGCGCCAGTGGTGGACGCTGTGGCTGATTCTCTTCCTGAACGTCTCGGCCGGCATCTCGCTGATCTCGCAGCAGGCGCCGCTCTTTCAGGAACTCGCCGGCGTGAGCGCGGCGGTCGCGGCCGGCATGGTGGGGATCGTCAGCATCGGAAACGCGGTCGGCCGGATCTTCTGGGCGTGGTTGTCGGACCTCATCACGCGCCGTGGCGACGTTCGCGATCATGTTCGTCCCTGCAGGTCGTGCTCTTCTGGGTGCTGCCGGATCTCTCATCCAGCGCGGCGCTGATCGCGATCGCGTTCGCCATCCTGATGTGCTACGGCGGCGGGTTCGGGACCATGCCGGCGCCAGCCGCCGGACTTGTTCGGCGCGCGAAACGTCGGACCGATCTACGGGCTGATGCTGACCGCGTGGGGACTGGCGAGCGTCTTCGGGCCGCTGATGATGGCCGAGATGCCGCGCAAACGACTGGATCGTGCTCGAGGCGCGCTGCACATCATCGCCGGCGTGATGGCCATTTCGACGCTGCTTCCGTTGACGCTCCGAGCGGGACGGAAGCAATCGTAGGATCTGCGAACGTTACCGCACTACTGCCGGCGAATAAGCATTGCGAAGCAGTAGCTTCGGCTCGGATGATCCGTCTACGGCGAGCGTCCAGAGATCGGCGGCGGATCCGGTGCCGGTGAGGTGATACATCACCGTCTGGCCGTCGAGCCATTCCACCTGATCGTCGACGCTCCGGGTTTCCTTGTCGAGCACCTTGCTCTTCGTTCGTGGCCAGATCGAAACGCGCGAGCTGCCACCAGCCCCGCGAACGGGACCCGAGACGTTTCTTGAAGACGAGCTTCGTCCCGTCCGGTAGAGCGACGGACACTCGACGCCGCCCCGCACAACCCGTATCTCGCGGCGGTCGATGTCGCCCTTCACCAGGTAACTGATGCCGCCGGTCTCGAGCGTTGCGTAGAACTGGTTGCCGTCCTCGGTGAAGGTCAGCCCCCAGAAGTTGAAATCACTGGCGTGGATCCGCTGGCCGTCCTTCCACACGCGAGAACTCCTCGAGATCGCAGATGACGCGGCCGTCGCTCAGATCGATGACCGTCGTCTTGGTCGAGAAGCCCGCCTGCGCGTACGAGTGGCCGCTCTCGAACACCGTTGCGGCCGCCCGGCGTCCATCGGACGAAATGCGGACGCGGCTCGGCGGACCGGTCAGCGGCACGCGAAAGGTCGGCTGAAACTGCTGGTCGAAGATGCGCGCGAGATGCAGCCGCCGAATTTCCGTCGGCTTCCGTTGGCCAGGCAGATCCCGCGCGACCCGGCAAAGTAGATCCGATCGCACGCCAGCGGCGTGACGTAGCGGCCCCGATCCAGCGCTTCGAGCGACGCCACCGACAGATGCTGGTGGGAGTCGTCGGACGCCACGCTCACGAACATGAGCTGCGGTCGCGCGGGCAAGGCAGCCAGGATCGATGGCGGCTTCCCTGCCGTCGGCCGCAGGGACCGCCGGCGCCGTGGCGTTCTGCCGGCAACCGGAAAGGATCGACGCGCACGCCGCGAGGACCAGCCAAATGCGCATGATGGGTTCCTGCAGAATACCGCATTGACTCTTATCTGTGCGACGATTGCGTCCGCGCGTGTCCAGTCAAGACACTCTCCTCTTCCTGCTCGGGCTCCTGGCGATCGTCAGCCCGGTCGGGATCGGCGGTTCTCTTCACGACGCTTGCCGGACGCTTCGCGACTTCGATCCAGCGGCGCGTCGCCAATCACGAGCGCGATGGCCGTGCTCATCGTGCTCGTGGTGACGGCGTGGATCGGCAAATATCTGCTGCAACTTTTGGCGTGACGGTGCCGATGCTGCAGGCCGCCGGTGGGCTGATTCTCTCTGCGTGTGGGTCTCCAAGATGGTCAGCGTGGAGGATCGTGAAGCTGACGCCCGCCAGAGCGATCGTCGGTCGAAGAGTGCCCGAAGCGCATTGGAAGACGTTGTCGGTTGTTCCGCTCGCGATCCCCGGCGCCGTCGGCGCCGGCGCGATCTGACGGTCGTCATCCAGGCCAGCTCGTTCAGGACGGTCACCGATCTCCTCGTCGATCACCGCTGGTGCTCGGGTCTCGTGGCGGCAGTGGTCTGGTTCGCGTTCCGATCCGCCGGTGAACTCGGCCGCCGGCTGGTCCTATTGGTCTCAACATTGCCACGCGTTTGATGGGCATTCTCGTCACAGCGATCGGCTTCGGCCTGCTGGGCCACGGGCTCGGCGGGCTGCTGCCTGGACTGGCCACGCATGACGCTCATGCAACATCTCTCCGGGACTGGCCGTCGATGATCGGCTTCCTCGAAGAACGCTTCGTCCGGGCGTCGGGACCGGGCGGGCAAAACGTGAACAAGGTCGCGTCGGCCGTCGAGCTCCGCTTCGATCGTCAACGCCGCGCCGCTCCCCGACGATATGAAGCAGCGTCTCGTGGCGCTTGCCGGGACCCGCATTGGTTCGGACTGGAGTGCTGACAATCGACAGCCGCGCGTTCCGCACGCAGCCGCAGAACCGGAAAGCCGCACGCGAGCGCCTCGTGAATCTGCTCAAGCGCGCGGCTCACGTCCCCAGGAAGCGCCGACCCACCAAAGCGACGGCCGCGATCGCGCGAAGCTCGGATCGCGTTCAAGAAACGTCGTGGCGCTGACGAAGGCCGCGCGCGCACAACGTCAGCGGCCGAGCAAACGACGATTGAGTAACGCCGGTCGAGCTCGACCCAGCGCGAAATGGATCGAGATCAATCAGTTGGATTTGTTTTTTGCTCAGATCCATTAAGTCGCGAAACTGAGTAAATTGCGCAACGCGCGCGCCGTAAGGTGCCCTTCTCCGCGACGCCTGGCTGTTCACTCCTCCAGCCGGCTCGCGCGATACGGAGGACACCATGAAGCGACGAGAATTCCTCGAAAAAGCCGGAGTTGGATCGGCGGCGCTGCGCAGCCATGACCGCCACGGGCGACGCCGCCAATGTAAAGGTTCAGCGCAGCGACGATGAGGCGCACGATCACGGCCACGGCGACGACGACAACGTGATCAGGGCCGCTCGCGTCGCGCGACGATGACGTTCGGATCGTGGATGACCGACCCGCCGCTCGATCGGTTTCCGAACCTGTCGGACCGGACGCGCACAACAACCACCACCTCACGCCGCAGGAAGTGATCATCAAGACCGGCGGCACCGTGAACTTCATCATCTCGGGGATTTCACCACCTGCTGGTCTACGGTCCCGGCACGGACCGCAGGACATCAGCCTGGCAAAACCCGATCGTGCGGCCCATGCTGCCGCCGCTCGTCAACGACGACAACGAACGCATCTATCGCGGGCTCGATCCCGCTTCGCTGCTGATGCCACGCCGCTTCCGGGCACAGCACGCCGCTTCAGAGCATTCAGGATCGCGTCGAGGCGAGTTGCAGTTTCAGAAGCCTGGGCGGTTTCTGGTGATGTGCGGGGTCATTCCGCACTTCTTCGATGCAGCAAGACCGGCGAGTTCATCATGTTCGGCTACGTGAGAGGTGCTGAAGTAAAGGCTGGAAAAACGTTGAGGGGCCCGGCCTTACAACCGGGCCTCTCGCTTTGCAGGATCAGCCGAGGCTTCAACCGGCGGCGCGGGAAGTCGGAAAGTCCACGTTGAACGTCGCACCGAGACCGACCGGGGCTCAGAGGCTTCGATCGATCCACCGTGCAGTTCCACCAGGGTGTTTCGCGATTGACAGGCCGGATCCCGAGTCCCCATGCGCCGCGGGTCGTCGACGAATCCGCCTGGCGAAAGCGATCGAAGACATACGGCAGGAAGTCGTGGTGTAATCCCCTGCCCGGTGTCTCTCACACACCACGGACCTACCGTGGCCCGCGGGTCACGGCGACGTCCACGCGGCCGCCATCCGGGGTGAACTTGACCGCGTTGTGAAGAAGATTCCGAGATAATCTGCTGGACGCGCCGCGCGTCACCGGCGTGTGATGCGGGGAACTGAGGACTCGACCGACGCACTGCCGAGTCTCACGCCCTTCGAGTCGGCCGCCGGTCTTCAGCGACTGCATCGCCGAGCTGATCACTGAGCCCGACGTCGGTGGCTACAGTTCCAGCCTGACCTCGCCGGACGACAACTTGTTCATCTCGAGCAGGTCATTGCGATCAGCTTCGCCTGCATCTGGGCGTTGCGCTGGATGATCTCGATCGCCTGCTCGGCGTCGTTTTCGCCAGAGCCTTTGGTGAGCATGCTCCAGCCAGCCGAGAATGGCGTTCATCGGCGTCCGCGAGCTCGTGGCTCAGCGTGGCCAGAAATTCGTCGCTTCGAGGCGGGCTCTGGCGTTCGGCCTCGTCTCTGGCCACCGTCAGCGCTTTCGTCCGCTGGGCGACCCGCCGCTCGAGCTCCTCGGTTTGCCTGCTCGAGCATTCTGCGCTGCGCGGTCTGGCGCTCCCCGATTTCCCTTTGCAGGGCGTCGTTGAGCGCAGCCAGGCGCTTTCGTCTTGCCGATGAAGCTCGATGAGAGACCGCGATCTTCGATCCGAAGGATCTCGGGTCCTGATCGGCTTGCTGAGGGTAATCCACCGCGCCGACGCCGTAGCCGCGCAGCACGTCGGCGTCTTCGACGAATGGGCGGTGAGGAACAGGATGGGCTCTACCAGGTCCGCCTTCGCTGCTTTGACCAGATCTGGCGAGCTCGATGCCGCTCATGCCCGGCATCCTGATGTCCAGAATCATGGCCGCGAAATCGTGGCGCGGCATCGCCAGGAGCGCCTCGTCCAGCGGGCGCGCGCGCACACGAAGCTGCAGCCGCTCGTCGAGAGCATCACCTCGAGCGCATCGAGGTTCCGCTCCTCGTCGTCGACAATCAGGACCTTGACGATCCTCGTTACTCATGAAGTGCGTCAGCGATACAGCCAGACGCGCAGCAACGACAGCAACTGTTCCCGTGTTCACCGGCTTCGCGATGTAGTCGGATGCGCCGGCCTCGAGGCACTTCTCGCGGTCGCCCTTCATCGCCTTCGCGGTCAACGGCAGGATCGGCAGCATCCGGCAGCGCGGCGTTCTTGCGGATCTCGCGCATGGTCTGGTAGCCGTCCATCTCCGGCATCATGATGTCCATCAGCACGACGCTCAGATCCGGCGTTTGCTCGATGAGGCTCGATCGCCTGACGACCGTTAGTGGCGGTCAGGACGTTCATGTCAGCGGTGATTTTCGAGAAGGCTGGTCAAGGCGAAGATGTTTCGGGCATCGTCGTCCGATGCCAGGCGCGCTGCGATGGCGAAGCACGTCGTTCGATGCGTGCAGCCGTTCGAGCATGCGCCGCTTGGCTTCCGGGAGGTCGTGCGGCACACGCGATGGAGGAAGAGCGCCGTTTCGTCGAACAACCTCTCCGGGAGACTGCACGTCCTTCAGGACCACGCTCTTGGCGACGGCCGCAGCTTCAACTCCTCGTCTTCGTTCAGCTGCTTGCCGGTGAAGACGACGACCAAGGCGTATCACGGAGCGAAGCGGGCTCCTGCATCCGTTCCAGAAGCTCGAATCCTGACATGTCCGGGAGCTTGAGGTCCAGCACACAGCACTCAAAACGGGTGATCGCCGGCACCCGCAGCGCTTGCGCCGCCGGTGCCCACCGCCTCTCGACCTCGATGTCGTCATGCTCAGCAGGCCGACGATGCCCGCTCGTTCGATATCGTTGTCCTCGACGACGAGGAGACGCTTCCTTGTGCGGCTCACGTAGGGTCTTGACGGTCGAGCGCGCTTCTCGAGCTCTTCTGGTCGTTCCAGGCTTGACCGAGATAGGAAACGCGCCGTGTGACAGCCCGTGCTGCGCTCTCCTCTTCGATCGAGAGCATCTGCACCGGAATGTGACGCGTCGTCGGATCGAGCTTGAGGTTGTTCAGCACCGTCCAGTCCCGAGCATGTCCGGGCAGGAACACGTCGAGCGTGATGGCGGTCGGCTGGTATTGCCGCGCGAGCGCGATGCGCCGCCTGCCCGCGGTTGGCGACGATGCCCTTGAAGCCCTTGTCGCGCGCCAGGCCCGAGCAGCACTCGCGCGTAGTGGGCGATCGTCGTCCACGATGAGCAGGATGCTGTCGCCCTCGCGATGATCTTCGCGATCGTCCGGCGATCGACCTCTTCCGGCGGCTTCGCAACGGCGAGCACCGGCAGTGCGGCTCGTCGTCGGCCAGCTCGCGTCGAGCCGGTGTCGACCGCGGCCGTCGCCGGCGCGGTCACCCGCGGCCGGACCGGTGTAGGTGAGCGGCAGGTAGAGCGTGAACGTGCTGCCCTGACCCGGTGTGCTCGTCGAGCCTGATCTCGCCGCCGAGCAGCGTCGCCAGCTCGCGGCTGATGGCAGAGCCCGAGCCCGGTGCCGCCGTACTTGCGGCTGGTGCCGGCGTCGGCCTGCTGGAACGCCTCGAAGATCAGCTGCTGCTTCTCGGGCGCGATGCCGATGCCGGTGTCCGTACACGCTGATGGCGACCGCGCGTCTGGGCGCAACCGCAGAACCGGATGGTCGGCGACCAGCCGGACGTGACCGACTGGACGCGTCATCGCACCTGCCCCTGCGACGTGAACTTGAAGGCGTTCGACAGCAGGTTCTTGAGAATCTGCTGTAGACGCTTCGGGTCGCTCGTGAACGCGCGCGGCAGCGTCGTGGTCGATGTCGACGTGGAAGCGCGAGGCTCTTCGACTCGGCGATGTGGTGGAACGTGCGCTCGACGCTGTCGCGCAAGCGCGGTGAACGTGATCTCCTCGGCTTCGACGGTGACGGTGCCCGACTCGATCTTCGACAGGTCGAGGATGTCGTTGATGAGCGTCAGCAGGTCCGTGCCGGCCGAGTGGATGTCTTCGGCGAACTCGACCTGCTTCGCGTCGAGGTTGCCGCGCGATGTTCTCGGCGAGCTGCTGGCCGAGGATCAGGATCGAGTTGAGCGGCGTCCGCAGCTCGTGCGACATGTTCGCGAGGAACTCGGACTTGTAGCTCGACGTCAGCGCGAGCTCGGCCGCCTTCTCTTCGAGCGCGCGGCGCGCCTGCTCGACTTCCTTGTTCTTGCGCTCGACCTCGACGTTCTGTTCGGCCAGCTGCTTGCGCCTTCGACGCGAGCTCCTCGTTGGTCTGCTGCAGCTCGGTCTGGCGCGTCTGCAGCTCGATCGTCAGCTGCTGCGACTGCTGCAGCAGGTTCTCGGTCCGCATCGTCGCCTCGATCGTGTTCGAGCACGACGCCGATCGACTGCGTCAGCTGCTCGAGGAACGTCGAGGTGGGTCGGCGGTGAACGGCTGCAGTCGAGGACAGCTCGATGACCGCCTTCGTCTCGCCTTCGAACAGCACCGGCAGGACGACGATGTTCTTCGGCCGGTGACGCGCCGAGGCTGGAGTGGACGCTGCGTGTAGTGCTGCGGCACCTTGGTCGAGCAGGATCCGCTGCTTCTCGAGCGCGCACTGGCCGACGAGACCGTTGCCGACTTCGATGCGCTCGGCCTGGTCTGTCGCCGATGCGCGTAGCCGGCGAGCAGCGACAGCGCCGGCGCGGTCTCGGCGATCGTCGCTGCAGCATCTGGTAGACGGCGCCCTGCTGCGCGTTGACCAGCGGCGCCGAGCTCCGAGAGCAGCAGCTGGCCGACGGTGACGAGGTCGCGCTGGCCCTGCAGCATGCGCGTGAACTTGGCGAGGTTGGTCTTCAGCCAGTCCTGCTCCTGGTTGCGGTCGGTCGTCCCGCGCAGGTTGTCGATCATCGTGTTGATGTTGTCTTTGAGCTCGGCGACCTCGCCGCGGGCCTCGACCTGAATCGATCGCGTCAGGTCGCCCCTTGGTCACCGCCGTCGCGACCTCGGCGATGGCGCGCACCTGGTTCGTCAGGTTGGCGGCGAGCAGGTTGACGTTGCCGGTGAGGTCCTTCCAGGTGCCGGCGGCGCCGGGCACGTTGGCCTGGCCGCCGAGGCGTCCTTCGACGCCGACCTCGCGCGCGACGTTGGTGACCTGCTCGGCAAAGGTCGCCAGCGTGTCGGTCATGTTGTTGATCGTCTCGGCCAGCGCCGCGACCTCGCCCTTGGCCTCGACGGTGCAGCTTCTGCCGCAGGTTGCCGTCGGCGACGGCCGGTCACGACCTTGACGATGCCGCGGACCTGGTCGGTCAGGTTCGCGGCCATGACGTTGACCGAGTCGGTGAGGTCCTTCCAGGTGCCGGCGACGCCGAGGCACTTCGGCCTGGCCGCCGAGCTTGCCTTCGGTGCCGACCTCGCGAGCGACGCGCGGTGACTTCGGCGGCGAACGCGCGCAGCTGATCGACCATCGTGTTGATGGTGTTCTTCAGCTCGAGGATTTCGCCCTTGACGTCGACGGAGATCTTGCGCGACAGGTCGCCGCGGGCGACGGCGGTGGTGACCTCGGCGATGTTGCGGACCTGCGCGGTCAGGTTCGCGCCCATGACGTTGACCGAGTCGGTCAGGTCCTTCCAGGTGCCGGCGACGCCGGGCACCACGGCCTGCACGCCGAGCCGGCCTTCGGTGCCGACCTCGCGCGCGACGCGGGTCACCTCCGAGGCGAACGATCGCAGCTGCTCGACCATCGCGTTGATGGCTTCCTTGCAGCTGCAGGATCTCGCCGCGGACGTCGACCGTGATCTTCTTGGACAGGTCGCCGTTGGCGACCGCGATCGTCACCTCGGCGATGTTGCGGACCTGGCCGGTCAGGTTCGACGCCATCGAGTTGACGTTGTCGGTGAGGTCCTTCCACGTGCCGGCGACGCCGGGCACGACAGCGCCTGGCCGCCCAGCTTGCCTTCCGTGCCGACCTCGCGCGCGACGCGGCTGCACTTCCGACGCGAACGCGTTCAGCTGATCGACCATCGTGTTGATGGTGTTCTTCAGCTCGAGGATCTCGCCCTTGACGTCGACCGTGATCTTGCGCGACAGGTCGCCGCGGGCGATGGACGTCGCCACGTCGGCGATGTTGCGGACCTGGCCGGTCAGGTTCGACGCCATGAAGTTGACGTTGTCGGTCAGGTCCTTCCAGGTGCCGGCGACGCCGGTCACGACGGCCTGTCCGCCGAGCTTGCCCTCGGTGCCGACCTCGCGCGCGACGCGCGTCACTTCCGAGGCGAACGCGTTCAGCTGATCGACCATCGTGTTGATGGTGTTCTTCAGCTGCGAGAATCTCGCCCTTGACGTCGACCGTGATCTTTCGCGAGAGGTCGCCGTTGGCGATGGCGGTCGCGACGTCGGCGATGTTGCGGACCTGGCCGGTGAGGTTCGACGGCCATCGAGTTGACGTTGTCGGTGAGGTCCTTCCAGGTGCCGGCGACGTCGGGCACTTCGGCCTGGCCGCCCGAGCTTGCCTTCGGTGCCGACCTCGCGCGCGACGCGGCTGACCTCCGACGCGAACGCGTTCAGCTGGTCCACCATCGTGTTGATGGTGTTCTTCAGCTGCAGGATCTCGCCCTTGACGTCCACCGTGATCTTGCGCGACAGGTCGCCCTTGGCGATGGCCGTCGCGACGTCGGCGATGTTGCGGACCTGGCCGGTGAGGTTCGACGCCATCGAGTTGACGTTGTCGGTGAGGTCCTTCCACGTGCCCGGCGACGCCGGGCACCGCCGCCTGACCGCCGAGCTTGCCTTCCGTGCCGACTTCGCGCGCGACGCGCGTCACTTCCGAGGCGAACGCGTTCAGCTGATCGACCATCGTGTTGATGGTGTTCTTCAGCTCGAGAATCTCGCCCTTGACGTCGACCGTGATCTTGCGCGAGAGGTCGCCGCTTGGCGATCGCGGTCGGCGACGTCGGCGATGTTGCGCACCTGCCCGGTGAGGTTCGACGCCATCGAGTTCACCGAGTCGGTCAGGTTCTTCCAGGTGCCGGCGACGCCCGGCACGACGGCCTGGCCGCCGAGCTTGCCTTCGGTGCCGACCTCGCGCGCGACGCGCGTCACTTCCGACGCGAAGCCGTTCAGCTGATCGACCATCGTGTTGATGGTGTCTCTGAGCTCGAGAATCTCGCCCTTGACGTCGACCGTGATCTTGCGCGACAGGTCGCCGCGCGCGACGGCGGTCGTGACCTCGGCGATGTTGCGGACCTGCGCCGTGAGGTTGGCGCCCATCGCGTTGACCGAGTCGGTGAGGTCCTTCCAGGTGCCGGCGACGTCCGGCACTTCGGCGCGGCCGCCGAGCTTGCCTTCGGTGCCGACCTCGCGCGCGACGCGGCTGACTTCCGACGCGAACGCGTTCAGCTGATCGACCATCGTGTTGATGGTGTCCTTGAGCTCGAGAATCTCGCCCTTGACGTCGACGGTGATCTTGCGCGACAGGTCGCCGCGGGCGCCACGGCGGTCGTGACGCCGGCGATGTTGCTGCACCTGCGCGGTCAGGTTCGACGCCATCGCGTTGACCGAGTCGGTGAGGTCCTTCCACGTGCCCGCCACGCCCGGCACGACCGCCTGGCCGCCCAGCTTGCCGTCGGTGCCGACTTCGCGCGCGCACGCGCGTGACCTCGGCCGCGAAGCCGCGCAGCTGATCGACCATCGTGTTGATGGCTTCCTTCAGCTGCAGGATTTCTCCGCGGACGTCGACCGTGATCTTCTTCGAGAGGTCGCCGTTGGCGACGGCGATCGTCACGTCGGCGATGTTGCGGACCTGCGCCGTCAGGTTGCCGGCCATCTGGTTGACCGACTCGGTCAGCTCCTTCCACACGCCCGACACGCCGCGGACCTGCGCCTGTCCGCCGAGCTTGCCTTCGGTGCCGACCTCGCGCGCGACGCGGCGTCACTTCCGAGGTGAACACCGACAGCTGATCGATCATCTTGTTGACCAGCTTGCGCGGACCGCGAGGAACTCGCCTTCGAGCGGCCGGCCGTCGACTTCGAGCGCCATCGACTGGCCGAGATCGCCCTTGGCGACGGCGCCGACCGCGCGCGTGACTTCCGGTCGTGGGCCACACCAGGTCGTCGATCAGCATGTTGATCGCGGCGACCTCGTCGGCCCAGCCGCCGACCACGCCCGGCACCGTCATGCGCTGTTTGAGCTTGCCTTCCTTGCCGACGGCGTGGCGAGACGCGGGCGGTCTCTCGGGCGCGGCGCTCGCTCGACGGCGCGATCTCGTTGAAGGCGTCGGCAATCTTGCCGTCGACTCCGGTCAAGTCCGACGGCATGCGCGCCCGCGAAGTCGCCTTCTTTCAGGGCGAGCATCGCCGACAGCAGCGCCCGCGAAAACTGGTCGCTTTGGGTCGACTCGGAGCCGTTCTGAACAGCAGGGGTCGACGCGTCCCGGACCGCCATGAAGCCTTCCTTAATGTTCGAAGAGAGTGCTGGCGCGGGTCTGCTGGCCCCGCAAGTCGGCGACAGGAGCAACAAGTGCGCCAGGTCCTTTTACGTCAAGGCTTTTGCCGTGCCCCAGCCGCTGCCGCCCGGCGAGCCGGATGAGGGAATGAAGTGCATAACAATGATCCCCGTGACTTCCGTACATCGGAAGCCCAGGACCATTCCGGAGGCACTACTCCGGAGTCGGCGCTATTTGGTCGCGCTCTTCGCGTGGACGAGCCCAGTGCTCCTGAGGGCCTAGGCCGCCGAATATGCGCTGGCGGTTGGCTGTTTCGCGACCCGGAACGGCGAGACTTGCACAACCTGGCGGCCTGCCCCGGCCGACTCATACAGCGGCTCTGGATGATGCGGACATCCTGCAGCCCGTCGGCGCCCGAGGGCTCCGGCTTGCGGTGTACGGCGGATGCAATCGGAGAATCATACAGCAGCTCCGGCGCGAACTGATCCCGCTTGCCGATCCGCTTTCGTGTGGTTTTCCCGTTGACGGTCAACTCGTAGGCCAGACCTTCGGCGTGCTCGCGTAGGCCGGATCCACCGAAGGTGGCCGTTGGTTCCCACGATGCGAACGAGGCCACGCCGTCCCCGGCATTGAAGCTGCGTGACGAAGGACGCCAGCCGCTCGCGCTCGAATCTCAAGACCGCGCCGGTCGACTCGTCGATCCTCGGCGAGTCTGGCCGCGCCGCTGTTGACCGAGACGCGCCATCACTTCCGTCGGCTCCGAACGGAACAGATGACGCGCGGCGTTGATGGCAGTAACGCCGATGTCGTAGCAGCGTGCCGCCGCCAAGCTCGCGGTCGGTCCGGATGTTGTGCTCTCGAACCGTCATCGAGAACGAGGAGTTGAAAAACTTCGGCTCGCCGATGCGGCGCCTTGCGAACGATCTCGATCGCGCCCAGATTGGATTTCTTCGAAGTGAAGGCGATACGCGATCATCAGCTTGACGCGGTGCCGTCGGCACGCGTCGATCATCGCTTCGCATTCGCTGCACCGTCACGGCCATCGGCTTTTCGCAAAGCACGTGGACGCCGGCCTTGCGCCGCGCGGATCGTGCAACTCGGCGTGCATCGAGTTCGGCAGCGCGATGAGCGCGTCCACGTTCTGGAGGCACGCGTCGTAGCCGTCGTAGGTATGGTATCGTCGACGCCGCGCCTGCGCCCGACGATCCGCCGCTTCTGCCTCGTCGTCGCTCACCAGCGCGACCAGGCGTGTCTCGCCGGGCGTGCGCGAAGGCGGGCAGAACGAGCCACCTGTGCGATACGTGACCCGAGACCGACTACGGCGTATCGAACGGCGCGGCGTGACGGCATGGGACCTCTGGCGTGATCCGCCGGCGCTTCGGCGCGTGCGCGACCGCGATGACTTGCGCGGCACCTTGCGCCTTTGCCTCGCTTCGCTGGAGACCGATGGCGATGGCCTGCTTCCGGCTCCGCACTCGCGCGCCGGATCGCTCCTGAGCGTGCCTCCCGCTCCGTCGATGCATTGCAGACTTCACCCGTTTCCTGTGCTGATCTGCCGTATTTGGCCATGGTGATCCTCCGCGTTTTCCGCGCAAACGACATGCTCGCGAATCGCCGAGAACACCGATGAGAGACTGTCGAGGAGACCAATCCGCGGCCAGTATTCCGGATGTGAACCCAATCGCGGGGATTCCTGCGCGACATGGCGATTCAGCGCAGACTTCCTGGAACTGAAAGATGTTCAGGGTTACAAAGCGCGCCTCTGCCGCAGTGCTTTCACTCGAAAGGAACCTCCACGGCGCTGGGTGGCGATGGCACGATCAGAGAGATCCCCAGGAGTAGGTCCCGCGTCGGCGCGGATCATTCTCGGGTGCTTAACGGCACGGAGTGGTTCGGACATTGTCGAGCAGGCGGTCGCCAGCAGTGCGAACGGCGCGGAGACATCCGGCGACGGCGTGCGCTGCGATCCAGACTTCCTGAGCCGCGCGGCGGTGCTGCAGATTCTGAACCGTCGGATCTGAACCGTGCTGGCTTTCGATCGACCGCTATCATCGCGGCGATCTGCGAAGATGCATTCGGAATGGGCGATCACCGACGCTCGAGAGGAGATCGACGCGCCGTGTCTCGAGCGCGGCTATTCATTTCGCTGTCACCGATCATTCTACAGCGGGTTGAAGATTGCCGGCGGCAGCCGTGATGGCGGAAGCAGCCGATCAGTGGCGATCGGTGGCTGCAATTCCGGTAATGCCGATCGATTCCAGCTGCTTCCGCGTCGAGGCGATCGCCGCCGACGGTCGTCCGACCTCTCCGATGGTTGAAATGCGGAGTTCGAGCTGGTCACAACTGGCACCGCGCTCTCTCAGGAAAACCCACGGACGATCCGTTCGGCGTCTGGTCGCGGCGCTCAGCTGCGCGTGCACATCCTCGCGCATCCGCGGGAACAACGCATTGCCGGTCGCGGCCGGTCTGATCGCTGACTGGGGTATTCACCGTCGCGGCGGCAAGAGGCGCGTCGCCGTCGAAATCGCCCGGCTGACCTTAGCGGTGAGCCGGGATGTCGCGATTACTTCGCGGCGGCAGTAGCGCGCACGCATTCAGGGACACTGCGCCCCTCGTTTTTGTGACCACTTTGCACCGTTCCGGACAGCTTCGCCCACCCAAAAACAAGCAATTATCGCACCTCATAGCATCCAGAACGAGGCATTCTGAGTTACTGACTTGATCGGTATTAGCTGGTGGCTCGACCGTTTGATCGTCATCGGCGACCAGATAAACGTTTCCAGTGCACCACAGCACGATCACACTGAACGGCACTCCGCCAGGTATCCACGCAACGACGTATCGCAGCAGTCATTCCCTCTGCGGTGAAACAGAGGCAAGAAGAACGCGCCATCGCGTGGAGTCCAGGGCGTCCGGAGACGCCACGAACCTCGAAATCGTCGGCCATGAACGGCGGGACATGCGTGCTTGGCGCCCGGGGGCCGCAGCTCCGCGAAGCCGGTGCGCACCGGCGGGCGGCTTCCCTGATGCTTCCTCCTCTTCTTCGTCGTCGTCCGACTCTTCGTCTTCGTCTCGGATGCGCTGCGTCGGCCGCCTGCTGGTTGATCCCGCCTTCGGCAAGCGAGCTCAATTTCTGGTGCGGCACCTTCTTTCATCGAGCGTTTCCGGAAGCAGGCGCGCGGCGTCGGCATGTCCCATGCCTTCGGCCCAGGCGACGAGCGTCCCATAGGCGGCCATCTCCGTAGTGCTCGCGCGCGCTGACCTGCCGCGATCAGGCACGCGTCCATCGTCATCTCGTCGAAGTCCTCGTCCATGATGCCTTGCCTCGGCGATGATGCCCGATGCCGTCGCAGTGCTTGCCGCGCGCGGTCTCGCCTATCTCCTCGAAGACCTGCTCGAGACGTTCGACGTGCGTCAACGTCTGCTCGAGATGCTCGCCGAAGGCCGCCTTCAGTTCGGCCGACGACGAGGGCTTTGGCGAGTCTGGAGCAGGGCCTGATCAGTTGTTTTTCCGCGTCGTAGGTGTCGCGAAGTTCGTCGATAAAAGCGTCGTGCAAAGTGCCGGCTTCAGCCATGGTCAAGCATCACTCCTTGCCCCGAGTCGTAGCGCTGGTACGCGACATGCCCACCGATGCGCGACGTCAGTGATGAAACCGTCAGCGCGATCACCAGCCGCGGATCGGTTGCTCCGGTTGGAACTACAGGGCGACGATAAAGGGAACCTCGGCGAAACATTGCGGCGCTGCCAGGGCGACCGCGTGTGCAGTTGCCGCGTGATAATTCGCCATCCCTCTTGGTACGTGAGGGCGCGCTGGTCTTTTGAAACGAAGCAATACCTGG
>ERZ1370068.2024-contig-11990_pt1 | contig 35270 bp, 38 predicted proteins | sample MGYA00561227_ERZ1370068 | MGnify/ENA primary metagenome ERZ1370068 (study PRJEB38410, sample SAMEA6850437) | metagenome | study: Metagenomic assessment of the ecological functions of the soil: analysis of the soil microbiota associated with the...
ATTGTACTTCGTTCAGTTACGTATTGCTCTTTTCATTTCATATCATGCGCTAAATCTCTCTGTCTTAAGTAGCACGAATTTCATTCTCTTTCTCGTCTAATTTTTTGCTTCAATATTCTTACCAGTTGTTTCTAAAGTTGAATAGTCTAAGAACGTTAGATACTTCATAATCATGATTTGTAGATATCCCTTCTTGATTCCTGTTTCATGGTCCAGTATGGACTTTTAAGAATGACCTAAGAACCATTCAAGAATAATCCCTTCCTGCCTGTTCTGATACCACAGTTTTAGCATGTCTTCTAAATGAGTGAATTGTTATTTTTCCTTCTTTACGTTCTGCAATACCTTCTTCTTTCTCTGGTCCATCACATTCTCTAATAATCTCTTAAATTCTTCCCATACCTGTTTGTACATCTATCTGGACTCTGTGAATTAACTTTGTAAACTGTAAATACTAAGTCAGTATCTTGTTTTATTCTCACTGTTCGTTTATCTGGATTGCCACTGTATTTTTATTTCCCTCTAACCATTTCTTAAGATATTCAGTTGCTTCGTCTGATGTAGATATCCCTTGCTTTACCTTTGTCTTTGTAAATTCCTTTCGAATATGGACCTTTGTAGGTTGTGATTTTATAGAGAAATCAATATCAATATTTCTAATTGCTAGTGCTTCCATTACACGCATACCACCAGACGCTAGGATTAACAGGATTGGTTTTAATCGTCTGTTGTACATGCTAACAACATTCTTCTAATATCAGAAGAATCAATGGGTTCTTCGTCTTCTTTGCAAACCTTGAGCAACTTTACCTTTCTCTTAAATTTGGAAGGTAAAACGTCAATATCATAATAAGCAAAGTAAGAACGAACAGCAGTAATATACAGCGATATAGTCTGGGTGTTATACCCTTTCTTGTAAGAAGATAGGAAACAAATGAATCGAGGTAATTCGTAGACATTGCTATTATTATTAGCACTTACAATTCATGGATTATAGAGTTAGAATTAAACTGCTGGTCCTGATATCTCTGATTATGGGTTATAAAATCATTGAAGTGTTTTAATCCTGTAGCATAAGTTTTCTTTGAACTTTTGCTGTTTCTTCCAATGCTATTTAGAGAAGATATTGACTTTGGTATTACTGCTTTCAATTTCAATATATTTTCAGGTGATTTTAACAATTTGTTTACAGAAGAGATAATATGCTAAATATACATATTGCGTGAGTTTAAGTTGATATAAGAAATCTAGTTTGTTCAATAAGTACATGCTAAGGATTCAAAACCTTTTATTCAGAGATATCATTAGTTAAAATATTCTTAACGACTTCAAAAGTCCCTCACTTAGGGTATGTTCTTGAGATTCAAAGGAAGATAGTCCTCTTGAAAAAGTTCCTTTGTAGTTACAGGTCCGATACTAACCAGACCTATTTTATTTACAAGCACATATCAAAAATCTGGCATTAGAAAATTCATAATGTACAAAAAGATTTAACTGAAGAAGGACTGGTGAAAGCAATCAGGCTAACTAATCCTTTTCTCAATGAATTGCTAAATTCTACCCATTCTTGAGTTATTTTCGAGCCAACAGACGAATATAATAAAAACTCATCAACTTCAAAAACCCATTTTTTTAAGATTATCCTTTATTATTAAAGAGGTGATGTAGAACTTCTAGAGTACAAAAACTTAGTTCCATGCGGAATGTTCAAAGTCATTAATCTTTCAAATATGCCAGGAGGAAAAATTCTCTGGGACTATATCTGCGTGCGATTCCACTATGCAAATTTAAAACACTCTTGGCAGTTGGTGTACCAATGGCGGCAGTTTTCCTACAATTCCAACTCACTGATAATCACGTTCAATTTATTTAACTTCTTTGCAAAATTTGATAAGAATCTCTGACAGCATTACCACTTAGAAAAACATAATAATCATAAGGTCTTTTCCAATATTCTATCAAAAATTTGAATGAAAGCATCCTCTGTGGCGAGGGATTTGGAAGTAATTGTATAGGAAGCGAAATTGGTATACCTCAGAAGTAGGTAACTAAACTAGTAAATTCATGGTTGGTTTTTCATTTACTCGTTATTGCAATTATTTTACGCACGTCAAGCCCTGCATGGAACATTGATGTGTTTTCCACCCTAATACTATATTTCTAAATTGTAATAGTTGATATTTTGATGGATATAAATTTGTGTCATGTTCTGGATAATTCTTCCAAACCATTTAATCTTGGCTCTTACTTCAGCTTAACTTGCCCTATTATGATAATCGATGGGTAGCGTAAACCCGCGTTCAATGTCTTTGTTAATATGTTATCTAATGTGCCCACAGCAACTTCCTGATTTTTAGCGTTGCATTTGCGATCACGGCGACTCTTGTTTTCCTATTCATTCCGTTGTTGATTAATTACTGCGATAATATTCTCAAATTTTTAAATCCCATTAAAGATGACCAAGGTATCTGCTGCCTTGTGCGAGACCTTCCAGTTTACTGCAAAGATTCATGTTTGTTCAACAATTCATGACCTGTAACTATTGCCAGAAGAAGAGTATTTTCTATGCGTTAAGGGGATTCCAGAATATGGGCAGACGCCTTATAAAGGAAGAGATTCCCGGAATAATTTCAAATTTAATTTTCTTTAGGCGCAAGTATTCTGCCTCTTCGGCACCTCTTCCAAATACCATCGGGTCCCCTCCCCTTCAATCTAAGAACGGATTGGCCATCCGGGCATACTTTACCCATCAATCTGTTTGTTAAATGCTGATTGAGTTGTAGGGTCATGGCTTGTCTTCCCTACGCAAATTTTTCTGTGAGAGATTTTGAGGATGCTAGACTTGAGTATCATCGTTTACCAGTCTATCGTACAGAATTATATTACAATTAATTAATAAATCCCGCGCTCTCCAGTGTGAGTAAGCGCGACGTCTCCTGGACCTGCCCACATATGAAAACTTTTCCAGCATTGTTCATCTCGTGGTATTCCACTCTGCAATAGCAGCGCCAACGCTTCAGCCAAATTTGCTACGCCTTTATCGAGTTAATACTTTGCGACGTTTTTCCAAGTTTCGGAACTGTTTGAAATAGACGCTGGGTTGAGAAACTTGAGATGGTTTTTTACCATCCCAGCTGACGAAGCTGATGCATGTAATACAAGTTTACGCAATTTTGAATCGATAATGTTATCGCTCCGATTAGGAAATCTACCGCCAGACTCTATTTGTTGCATCAATGCTCTTTTCCGCATCAATACTTTTTCGAGGAGACATTGTGCTCTATGTGTCTGACGGCTAGTGGTCAACACTAATATTGTCTCTTCTGACAGACCACGGTGCCCCTTGGCCGGGGGAGGGGGAACGAGGAAATCCAACAAATCTGAATTTCTGAGCAATAAGCCTATTCATTTTTAGTCTTATGATACCCGCCGAAGCAAGGACTGTTGCATCACATTCTTTTTCTTAATTTTTGCCTATCCTTGTTTCAATATTACCCCTTATCCGGTTCGCTCTAACTTCCGGAGTTCATTCTAAGGATCTGGATGTTACCACTCTTAAGCTCCTTCTTAAACTTCTCGTGCCCGATTATTGCACCTTTAGGCAATTCTGACAAAATTTTTCTACTATCTTTGCTTATAAGTAAAATCATTGGGCTCAGCACCGCTTTGGAATCCAGCTAGCTGTAGCTAGGTTGGCAAGTCATGTAAATCCGATGGGATATCTTTAAGACTGTGAATTGCGAGAAATCTACTTCCACCATTAACTACATGCCATGTCCAACTTCCCGTTCAAATATGCCTTTTGGAATTAATAGAGAAAAGAGAGGTAACATATCTCTATCACTTTGGTAGTAAGTGGCACAGGAATGAATTCACCACTATTCTTGCTTCTCAGGGAATTCAATTACTATTTGAGTCTGGGTTCAAGCTGCAAAGTTTGCTTTCCTAGAGGCAACTTTGAAACACCCTATTGATCATTTAGCCCTAACCTTGTTAAACGCTTGGCCATAATGCGTCAATTGTTTTGTCAATCTCATCTTCGCTTCATGAGCATACGATATAGAGTCAAGTTTCAAATTGTGAGAGGAGTGGAACAAATATTCCCAGTTTCAAAGTTCACCATAAACATTATTCTGCAAAGGTTTGTGTTTATGGTTCTGGCATCCGAAGCATCTCTAATCCTATTCATCGGTAAAAACACTTGATACATAGATGAGATGTGAGTTAATAACGCAATCTATTTTTGAGTCTCTTACTTGATCTTGAATCCCAGTAGACAGGGAGTCACACAAACGGGTAAGTTTAGGATAAAAGTTTATTTTTTATTCTTTTTAGTAAAAATTTTAGAACTTTGCAATTCCTGCAGATGTCACCGAGTTGGATTTCCCGCGTATGTGCTTCCTTTGGTAAACTGTCCCCTTTAGACGGCTGTTCCTGGTATTCTTTTCTTTCCTCCTACGGCAGGAGGTGTAAATCCGTTTCCTATGGCCACTCTTACCCAGAGTTGCACTAAATCTAGCAGGGTTTTATTCCAAAGCCATTCCGCTGCTGCTCCTCCTAGCTCGTGAAGTCTGATACCAGTGACAATTTCATCAAATATCAAAACAATGCCGTTTTTATCCAGTCATAGTCCGTAAGTTATTAAGAAGAATCTTCCTCGGGCACGATATTAACCCCATATTTGCTGCTACAGGTTCAATAGCCGCGCATGAAATATCATTATTGAGTGTCGATTAAGTAGCTTGAAACTTTCTTATATTATTATGTGGGAGCACGATTGTTTGCAATTTTGAATCCCGTTGTTTTTGCTTTCGGCTGACTCGATCATTCCAGAGCCGGCCCCTTCGTCAATACGTCTTCGTAAAGAACCGTGATAACATCCACGTCAAATTTTTACAATTTTATTTCTTCCTAGCAAAGGCACCGAGGCTAACCCCTAATCGCGTGCATTACGTCGCCTCCTGATCCTGTATTCATTGGGCGTATCATATCCACGTTGGAAAGGGCCCGAACACCAAGGAAGATCGGCTAATATCACTTTAACTTCTTCCAGTAGGAATACAAAATAACGTTCCTCTTTCTAGTTGCGTTTCTTATTGAATTTATGACCTCGGGATTGGCATGACCTAACGGCAAACTCCCATATCCAGCTGCAATAATCTAGTAAAAGTCAAGTGATCGTTAGGTAATTATCTTGCATCCATTTCCCTGCGAAACAAAAGAATGGAAGTGGCTCATGTGGCAACGAACTGGGCTATCCAACTCCGCCTGGTATTAATTTCTCAGCTACATTATAAGGCTAGCTCGAGACAGCTACATTATTGAATATAGATTCAAGTGCTATAACTGTCCACTTATGAGTTTTATTTTTTGTGTCCATCAGTAATTCTGCTAATCTTTTTTTGCACGATATGTTATTAGTGCCATGTCTGTCTGCCCCTGCTCTTTTGATTGAAGTAGTAAAATTCTATTGCTCAAGTCATCTTCACTGTAGATCCATCCCTCAATTTGCCTGCAGCCTTGATGATAGAGATATTCACCACCGAAACACTATAAGCACAAATGGGAATAGTAGTTTTACCTTGCTTTGCCTTATATGAGTAAATCGAGTATAGGCCAACTGGTAAACGGAGGCTTACTTGACTTGACAATGTCTGAGCGAGCCTCTTGCGAATATCGAAACCTATTTCCTGCATTGCCTCATTAAGAATTATTGTGCCGGCATTTGGTGATTTTCCATCTCCAAAATCAAGTGCGGATCGTGCGGCATCTCTAAATGGAGGTGTGGAGATTGGAAGATATTTTTGCGCGGAGTATCCCCATAATCCCAGCATTGCTCGTAACCCCCAGAATCAAGAGCCAATCTTATACTCTTCCAGCCTGCGCCGTCCATCATTGCCGAAGGTGCTACGAAATCAACGCCCTCACTTGGCATGACTTAGCGCTATTTTTGTTCAATACATCTAAACTCCGATCATTATTTACTATTTTATTTTTTACAATGCCACCACAGTGACCATGCTCCTTGTATATTGACACTTAGACACACATCTGTCATTAAGGCGATTTTTTCAAGAAAAAATTATCTCTTGAAATCGTTTTAGTGCTTGTTGTATAACGCCTCTTTCAGAATAAGCATTAAAACCACTTGTCATCCTTAGCGCAAGGGAGACCAAGCAAGTAATGAAAGATCTCAATCCAATTTCCGTAACTAACGATCTATCTCACGAAAGTGTCTTCAGTGGAATTCGGAAAAAACCTGGCATTGTTGATGGAGTCTCGAGGGTTTGTGTATCCTTCCCCTCTTGAACAAAAATTGGATAAACAAAATCTTTGACTGATAGTCGAACTTTGCCCTGTAGAAAGATCTCTTATTACTTTTGTTCCTTCTGAGACACTCCTTGGTCTTATAAGTGGGGAATCCTCTCAAATTAGAGTCATTTTGACTCATAATTAAATGTCCTTTGTTACACGATTTTTAGAATTTCTTCGTTCTTTCTCAGTATTTCCCAATTTCCTTTCGAAAGTTATTCAAGCTGGAGTTGACGCAATCCCCTCAGCAATGGCGTGTGATGGTTACGTTTCGCGACTGCGGGCTGAACTCTTTCGTACCCAGGATGGATGTTCAGCCTTCTAGTGGTCTTAAGGGAGTTCCTTTCTCTGAGTTCATCCACTTTTTTGAATACTGACACCACTAAGGGTTCAGCCTTTATTTTTCTAAACAAGTTATCTATGGATTGCATTTCAAATTCAAGCTCACTTTCTGCGAGTCGGATTTCTTGCTTTCCGGTGTATTAAATTCCCTTCAACGATCTCTGAAATCTGGTCAATATTCACAAAGTTTCACTCGGTGAATTGATGCTATCCTATCGTCGACTGTTCTAGGATTTGAAGATCAAATATCATCATTCCAGACTTTGTAGTTCTTTAGCGACATGCATTCTAATAATCCTATCATAGGTAACAAGATAGTGAAGGTGCAGTTGTTGAAACAAATATAACATCAATCTTGTCAAAAGATAGCAATGCTTTCTCGAATTCAATAGGTATACCTCCTACTGTAGTTGCAAAGGCTTTTGCTCTTTCGTATGTTCTACTAGCCACCAAAAACTCTACATTTCTTCTCCTTAGTGATTTTGCAATTAAACTTGCTGCCTCTCCAGTACTATAATTAATATATTTTTTGCATTTAAGTCGTCAAGTATTCCTCCGCTAAATTCACAGCCATCGATCCAACAGAGACGCTTCCCTTGCTTAAGCCAGTTTGGTTTCTGATTCGCGTCCCTGTTCTATTGCACGATCGAATGCTAATGCCAAGACTGAATTACAATAATTATAACGCTTAGCATACTCATATGCTCTTTTTATCTGTCCTAAAATCTGATTCTCCCCTATAACAAGTGATTCAAGACCTGATGCCAGTCGCAACAAGTGAGATATTACCTTTTTTCCTTGGTTAATTTCAATGTATTTGATCGATTCACTTGAGATTTTGGCAATGTCGAACCATAGGTTCAATATATTATTATGTCTATAATTTTCCATTACAAGATAAATTTCTACTCTATTGCAGGTTTCAAATGACGCATTCACTTACCCCTTCTTGTCGAAGAATTGTTTGTAAGCAAAATCTACGTCGGCAAATGTAAACGTTTCTAATTTGTGTATCGGTGTTGTCTTATATGTTGTTCGAAGGTTGAAGAATTCTAGATTTGAAAATGATGGACTATCTATGAGTAATCGCCGCCCATTCATCTAAAGTTTTAGAGTTGTTAACTTGCGCTTGGTCTAATTGATTCAAACCTAACAAATTCTGAATATCATTATTTTTTATCAAGGAATATAAGAATTCTTTTCGTTCTTTTAACTGTTTTAATCTTCGCTTTTGCGGCCTTGCGTGCGAAATCTTGTAACATGATATTTCCTACGTCTGAAGTTTTGATTATCTTGTGTAAAACCTCTCGACCTTCATCCTTACACTTCTAGCCATAATTGGACTTTTACCAGAAGTTGAAATTGCGACTCTGTATTACACCCTTAATATTAGTTAACGAAGCATACGAAAAATCACTCACTGGCGGATCATCGTTGCGCACACAAATGATCCCATGGCACGTCCTTGTCTACTATCTCCCTATTTAGTTTTTTGTTATCAGTTGCCGCTAAGATCAAAAAAACATTATTATAGCCGTCTAGTATTGACGCATCAGTTAGTTTTCTTTAATCAAATTGATCTCACCTTTTTTGGGTTTAGAGATACGAGCCCCTTGTTTAATCTGTTGCTTATTACGGTAATATCCACCTTTGACCAAGTAGACCTTTAATTTTTCTCATCCCTTCAGTTCCTCCACCTATTACTATCACTTTTTTGTTTCGACATTGAGGTCAACAATCATCGCCTACCAACTATTTTGTGGGAATATCTAATCCTACTTTATTTAATCGTTCCATCAAATAGTTCTTTGGTACAGCTAAATAAGGAGTCACTCAGAGTGACTCAAAGACCTGCCTCAAAGACATGCATGTTTAATTTTTCAGTTTCTAACAATTCAAAAGTATATATGTCATAACGCCGTTATAGAATGCTGTATGACAGCGAAGAACTTAACATGGATTACAGTAAATATGACTTCAAGGATTCGACTGAACTTTATGTATATTTAAGTAAAAAAGGGGTTATCACGAGGTACAGTAGAGGAGATTAGCCGTCTTAAGGATGAACCTGATTGGATGCGTGATTTCAGGCTCAGATCATATGATGTCTTTATGAGCAAACCAATGCCAAACTGGGGTGGCGATCTCTCCCATATAGATTTTCAAAATATATACTATTATGCAAAGGCAGCAGAAAATCAGAGTAAAAGCTGGGATGATATACTGGATTCTGTAAGAAATACATTTGAAAAAGCTTCGGAATACCAGAGGCTGAAAGAAAATTTCTTGCCGGTGTTGGATTTCAATACGAGTCTGAAGTAGTCTATCATAATCTCAGAGAGAGATCTTGAAAAACAGGGTGTAATATTCATAGATACTGATTCTGCATGTAAAAAATATCCTGATATCGTTAAAAACACTTTGGCAAGATTATTCCACCTGAGGACAACAAATTTGCTGCATTGAACAGCGCTGTATGGTCTGGTGGTTCTTTTATCTATGTGCCACCAAATGTTAAGGTAGATTTACCATTGCACAGCTTTATTTCAGAATAAATGCCGAAAATATTGGTCAGTTTGAGCGAACTCTGATTATTGCTGATGAAGGAGCCGAAGTTTACATTACATTGAGGGCTGTACTGCACCAGTATATACAACAGAATCACTGCATTCTGCAGTTGTAGAACTGATAGCTAAAAAGGGAGCAAAAATAAGATACACTACAATACAGAACTGGAGCAAAGATGTATACAATCTTGTAACAAAAAGAGCATACGCATACGAAAATGCCACAGTTGAATGGATTGATGGCAACCTTGGAAGTAAACTTACAAATGAAGTATCCAGGAGTATATATGCTTGGAAGAAGAGCCCATGCTGAAGTGGTCTCTATTGCTTTTGCAGGAGAAGGTCAACACCAGGATGCATGGTGCAAAGCTGTTCATCTGGCTCCTGATACAACATCAAGAATTACAAGCAAATCAGTGAGCAAAGATTCTGGTAGAACAACATACCGTGGCCTGTTGCATGTCGCAAAAGGAGCCACAGGGGTAAAATCAAATGTCCGGTGTGATGCTCTACTGCTTGATAAAAATTCGAGAACAGACACGTATCCTTATGTCGAAGTTAATGAGGATGATGCAACCACATATCCCATGAGGCAACGGTTGGAAAGATAGGTGAAGATCAAATATTCTATCTTATGAGCAGGGGATTCTCGAATCTGATGCACTGTCACTGATAGTGGGTGGATTTATGGAACCGTTCACCAAAGATGCCAATGGAATACGCAGTAGAACTAAATAGACTCGTAAAGATGGAAATGGAAGGTTCAGTTGGATAAGGATAAGGTAATATTTAATTTCCAACAATCATGTAAAAAATAATCGCATGACTATCTTAGATATCAACACAATTAAATAATAATAGACGATATAACGTATAAATCAAGTAAATCATGCAGAATGATTTTGACATGAACATAAATTCATGTATCTTCTGCTCAATCGCACGAGATCTCAAATCTGAGTTTACTCATCTACAGAAGGACTCTTACATATTTAACTTTATGGACAAATATCCTATTACATTCGGACATACGCTCGTTGTTCCAAAAGCACATTATGAAAGTATTCATGCTATGGATGACGATGAAGTCGGTAAACTATATAGCATTGTTTCGGCAATATCTAAGTGTGTCGTAAAGGCAGTGAATGCTGATGGGTTTAATATTGGTCAAAATAATGGCAGATCAGCAAATCAGATAATTCCACATGTCCATGTTCATATTATTCCTAGATTTAAGCACGATACCAAGAATGGAAAGTGGCCTCTCGGTCACGCGCGGATGATAATGAGCTCTCAAATATTGCATTGAAAATACGGTCGACTTTCCAAAGTCTCTGTATAATAATTGATGACGTCCTTTACCTTGGACTGAAACGCAACAACGCGCCGATTCCCCCTAAACTAATTAATTGGTTTCCCTTCTGTTTGAGCCTGAAATAACCTCCATTTTGCTACCAATATTCTGTGAGAGTTCTTCTAAGATCCACTATATCGATCTCTCGGATGTCTAAATCAAGGCTGTTGCAGACTGAACATGGAATCGAAACTTCAGCCTGTTTCGTGGAGATTAGATCTTTTCCGCTCTAAAATCTTTTCACGTATATTGCCACATTTATTGCATTTAATTTCCAAACTTAGATATGGAATTTCATCTGTGATGATCAAGGTATCTACTATCCCATTCTTAAGATATCCAATAACATCAGTAATACCATATACACCGAGTCCCCGACCTGAATGTTCAACTTCACCCATGAATCTCTTAATTAATTTCTTCTCTTCCATTAGCCTGTATTCAGTCAATATTCCCTTTGCTCGTTAACCTTATCCAAAATTTCCCGTATTCCTCAGCACCAGAATAAGAACAATCAATGGTAGCAATTACATTTTTCTGAAGCCTGTAGTCCAAATACTCTTCTTTAAGAAAATTCTCCTTAGTGGGACCCGACCTCCAATTATTACCCCATCGACAACATTTTCGTCAATGAAAATTTTATGGGCGTGATCAGCTTATCCTATGATAATATTCATTCAAGTCATTTTCCCTTAGTCGTTCAAATCTTCTAGCAGACTGCCCTCCCTGTCTGTGTTTACCAGCAACACCTGAGAGTTAAAGTATCAACTACCTCCCATCTATCGCCAGTAACAATACCCCCAAACCTGCTTCCTGAGTATCAATTGCCATCAATGCCATTACCTTTTCATCCTTCATCATATCCTTTGATGTGATCGGTCCAAAAATGATCATCGCATCTATACAAGTTTATTTGAATAGGCTTAGGAGGATAAACGGGATAAGCTCTATCTTTTCATTTCCTATTCCCTTGCTGTTAGGTATTGCACCACAAAAAATTGCTAATCCATTCTCAGGTGTCTCCTTAAAAGCTTCAAGTGTTCAACGGTTTTGCTTAGCGCATCTTGGACATGAGTTCTTTGTTAGGTCTGACTTTATATTTGATGCAGTGCCTGATTCATTGCCGCAATTGTGCAATAACTTCGAATATTGGCCTTCTGGGTGGAATATATACAGTAACCAATTCTGTTCCATGTCCCGAAATGCCTGACAATTGATTAATCATCTTAGTCAGTTTATACCTCTTTACAGAATCCCACTTATTTTGTGGGTCTCTTTGAGTCATGTTGAAAGATAGAAGTTTTTGGCGTATACACATAATATAAGGGTATCAAGTTTAAGACAGTTCAAAAATCTAGTTCATTTTTCATATGTTACGCTTACGTTATCTGAGTAAATCTAAATAACGTAAGCGACAATCTCAATCAAATATAAACATGCTGCCTAAAATCGAACATATAAAAACAACAGTACAGAAAAATTAGGACTCACTCAACGAGAACTTGCTATGCTTTCTGATATAAGCACCTCGATGATAAATCAGATAGAATCAGGTAGATGTAAGCCTCGATATGACACCGCTAGGAGAATTTTTGAAGTTTTGAACTCTCACGAGGGAAAAGACGGCATTGAAGGTCGGAGATATTTGTAGTCGCAGAGTAATTTCCTCTCAGAGTAACGAAACTGTTCAACATGCGATACAGAAGATGAGGGCAAATTCAATAAGTCAAATTCCAATTTTTTTAGGATCAAAAGTCGTGGGCATATTAAGTGAAGATATTTTGGCTGGAATCTGTTGGAACACGAAAAGCGAGATATTCATAATTTAAGTATCGTAAAAGTTATGGATCCTCCGCCTCCAATAGTTGATATTTACTCCAGCCAAGGCAATAATCCCGCTCGTTAGGTTTACTAAATGTGTTTTAGTCAGCGAGAAGGGGGAAGTGATGGGCATCGTAACATTAAGTGACACATTAAAGATGGTAGAGTAATTTTAGTCTCGCAATCTTTCAAGTCCAACGCAACAATCGGCTTGGGCTAAGCATTCATCACATAAATTCACAGTGCTGAATCAGACAATAGCGCATCACACAGAGCGCAGATTCTAGTACTTTGATTTGCTCATTGCCATTTTATTCATAGTATATGAATTCGTCTGTTTGCCTTCCATTGTGCCGAGTTGTCCAAGATCTGACTTACCTCTCAAGTCACTAATTACCCACTTGGTAACAAGAATCAAGCCAAAAATAGGAAAAATTCCAATGAATAAATATGGAAAGATGGCTAATAAAAGTGACGGTTCAAATATTCCCATAATGTATTTAATGGAAAAATGTCCTATTTAATTTTTAAGGAACCTAGGTAGTAAAAAAGTTGTATCCTCTGGAATATTATAGAGGCATGGACAATGGGAACTCACTAATTTTGATATAGTTAAAATCAGAAGGATTTGCCCATACTTAGGAAATGTATTGGTCCGAGTCTACGAGGGATTGAATAATTCGCTACTCATGGCTACCTTGATTTGTCGTTCGCTGACTATGCCAAAACTTGCTCGAGAAGTTGACGACAGGGTTGGCGGTTCCAGTCATAGCACTCGTGACAGCCAAAATCTTGCCATTTTTATCGTAAAGCGAGGCTATAACTAATGAATTGGTAGCACTTTCAAGCCGTGGTTAAATACTTGCCCATTAATATAATAAAACCCCAATATATCAGGTCTTGAATTTAGAGATAAAACCGATAGGGGCGCTTTTCTCCTGGATTCTGAAGGCGTACTCAAAGAAAGTTAGCGTGTAGTTGGATATTTCGGTTCCCCATGTTCCTATCAGGCAATATTATGTCAAAGGCGATGATTTTCCAATATTTAGCGACCTCACGGGAATAATATTCTTAAACTCTCCATGACATTCCCTTGATTATCATACACAAGCCGCCGAAACCTGTGATTGCCTTCTTAGGTTCATCTGATTTGTTTATTACTTCACCAACAATATGTAGAAAGCCACTGTGATCTCGGATCAGATTTGATTGAAATCACTTTGAAATTTGTTCCAGAATATGCCACTGCAGCCAAAGATCGATAAAATTAAAACACCACATAGCAGCAGCCTTTTGCCTTCACAGCAACATTCATGCTGATAATAATAAAATATTCTGTTTTCCATTAAATCTAGAAATTATAGTTCACAACGCAAAATATATTATATTCCGGGAAATAAAGAATCAACTCCCGAGAACTAGGAGCGAGGTCATTCTTTATCAAGTCTATTTGATTTCAGCACAGTAATATATATTGGTATTTCGGCAGCATTCGATTAATTTAATATTGCTATTTATACAATAATTTTACTTGCGAAAATTGCGTTGCGTAAGAGACGGGCACTGGGTGGAGACATGGAATTTAATCGATCTCACGTCATCTCGTAGAATTTTATACTATATAGGAAACAAAGTTATGCTCCCTCTTCAGTTTGCGAGGTTGCCATTTCAATTTTTTTCCAACTTGTATAATTCTCATGATCAATTAACTCAACATTATGCGCTTTTCAAAAGTTGCTTCCTGATCTTGTCTGATTCTGCATAATTTTTTATTAATCCTAAATTTTGATCTAAGTTTGATCATATCTTCAATATACTTTTTCTGCATCAGGTATATTGTCCACACTTAGGCCTAGTATAAACATCATTTTATCAATTAAAGGTAACACATATTGGGACCATTTTAGTAGTAATCTTTTCAAAGGAGATAAGTTTGTTCAGATGATTAACTAATTTTATGTAATGCTCGATATTGCTAAATGAGTATTAAGATCGAGTGCTCATCGCATCATCCAAATTCTGAAAATACCTCTCTACAGAATTTTCAAAGTCACTGATGCCACCCTCGCTTATCTTTACACTTTTCAATTCATATAAACAATGCCTGCTGATCTCCTTCATTTTCAACAGATTCCTTAATTTTAGTAACGGTGTAGTCGATAGAGTTGGAATAATGGCTAGAAATTAAAAATAATCTTAGCGAATTTTACCACTATTTTGTAAGGCATTACTCTGATGGTGATTACATTTCCAGCGATTTTGACATCTTTTCTCCATTTATGGTCACCATACCTACATGCATCCACAATTTTCACAAATCTATTTGAAGTTGCAAGCTCAGATTGAGCCAGTTCGTTCTCATGATGCGGAATATCAAATCTAATCCTCCCACCATGTATCTCTATCCATTTCCCAAGTATCTGAGTGCCATGGCAGAACATTCTATGTGCCAACCTGGTCACGTCCCTTTCCCCCATGGAGTTTTCCAACAAGGGTCTTCGTGAGGAGAATTTCCATAGTGCAAAATCAAGTGGGTCTTCCTTTGGACTCGTCGACTTGTATTCGAGATCCTGATTCCAACTCAGAAGTTATCTTGTTTGAGAGGCGCCATAACGTGCAAAATTTTTTACTCTGAAATAAATACCATTCTAGTGTAATATACGCAAAATTCCTTTCAACTAGAATTTTTATAGAGATCTATCATTTCTTTGATGTGCTCCGGTTGCTTTTGGATATTTGAATTGCATTAATTACATTAGGAGTTGAAAATCTTCAAAATAATTTTTAATGTATTTGTCTGATATTTGACATGCAGGCAAGCCATCTTGCTTGGCTCTTATTTATTATCTTATCATCCCCATCCGTAAAATTCTGTATGAGGGTTGCTTCTACTTCTCTAGAAATAAGGAACCTTCTTAGAACATCAAATACGACAATGGTTCTTGCATGTCCTATACCTGGCGAGTCGTCATAAACTGTAACACCGCACAAATAAATCCTCACCTGTATTATTGGACGGGATCTTCCTCGTAAGATTGCGAAAGTTTGTTGTATACTAACAACCGAATTATTCACTACAATTCGACGATATAATACTTGTCTCGGGAATCAAAATTTCGATGAAGATGTCTTTATCATTGACATTTACATTATAAGTTTTTAGCCTCACGCCTTTCAAATAATCAAGAGTTCACCCGTTCTAATATTGTAATGCCAAGAGTGCAATGGACACTCTACTACTTCTCCATCTAACTTGCCGTGGGGCAAGAGAGCCGTCCTGATGCCTGCAAAGTGCATCTATAGCAAAGAATTTGCCCTTAGAACAAAAAAGTGCAATTCGGTTGTTTCCAATACTTACTTCTTTTCCACTACTTTCATGGATCTCATTCTTTTTGCTGTGACCTGAATCCATGCTTCATTAGTTAAATCACTGGTAGTTCCTTTTATAAAGAAGTGTTTTTGAACGATTTAAGCAATTAACAAGTTAAATTCTCTTAAAAATAATTTTTATCCCCAATTTTGGATCTGTCTTACATTACATATTTATGGCTTAACAAATAAAACTGCAAATTTCACAAATTCTTTTAATCGAGGAATTCCAATTAGAGAAGATATAATTTATTAATTACATATTTTTGATATTCTAGTCCAAGAACTATCAACAATCAAATTGGGGGTTTGGTGTTGTAAAATTTCTTAGGGACTCAAGGATCTTTATCAAAAATGATTAAAAGTGGTTCTTCAAGTAGTGATGCTTTAACATCCCACACGGCTTTTGTCTCGGTAAAATACCATCAAATTTTTTATACTAATGAAGTTTTGTGAGAAGAGAATCCTATTCCTATGTTTCTGTCAACAGGAGTTGCTCGCTAATAACTCGAACTCAATTCTTTTGGCATTAGATTAATTGAGTTACCGAATAATGAATTTCATCTTAGTGAGTCTTCGATACCCAGTAGTATTCTGATATTCGCTAACCCATGACAGTAAAAAACTACGGGGGCATCCGTTTTTTTAATTCAATATTTGTGAGGAAGCCCCATCACCCACGTTTCAAATTCGATGTTTTACCTTTTTCACTTCGAATACTTCTAAACAGGAATCAGTAGATTATTTGTGTAGCACCATTTTTCATGAAAGCTTTTGAATTAGGCTATTTGAAATACTCACTCTCTGAGTGGATTGATATTCAGCAGCTGAAGCTTTCCGACTGAAAACTCGCCAGTGTCAAATTTCACCCCAATGAAGATAGAAATACGAATAAGTGCAAACAAATTTATCTATTTCCCACCATCGGCATGGTGCAACCACTGTATTTTTGCAAATTACTATCAATTCTTTTGATATATGTATAATTGACGGTAACTGGTTAGCAAATGACATCGACAATGGCGATTCTGGGAGAATTCCTTCTGACCCCTACCAGATTTGGTGTGCAAACCCCCAACGTTACAACAAATAAGCATATATTTTCTTGTCATAAATCTCAAAGCATTCCCATATGCTGCCTAACTAAATAAAAAACTTGTCCGCATTTGAGTAGAAGACTACTTGAATCTATCTCTACATCAAAATGTCCCGCATTGGCGAGAACAGCGCCGCTCTTTCATCCTTTCAAAACTTTTGAATTAGTAATTACGTGAGTCTGTGCTACAGATGTTATAAACAAATCTCCCTTTTTAGTACATCATTCAGTTTTCTCTACAACGTGTCAAAATCCGATCCACTATTTGCTTCAAGAGCCCTGTATTGGATTAATTTCTGTAATAGTCACAATTGGCACCCATTACCTTTTGGCTCTAATCTGCAACACCCTTGCCAACCGGACCATATCCACAAAGCCAGCAACTTGTTTACCCGCTAACGAGCACGTTAGTTATTTGCATTATTGCTTCAATCGTGCTTTCTGGACCGGTGCCATAATGATTGTCGGAAAAGATATTTTCGTTGGGGCGTTATTTACTGCAATTACTCGGATATCTTAACGCGTTCTTTCTTCTTCCATTAGTTTTCAATCTTTGCACAATCCGGAAGTAGCGTTTCTTCTCGTTCCACTCCATGACGCATCCATTTTCACGTGAAATGATAAAGGACATGCTAGATTTGCACCGTCATCTTAATAATATCAGGTTTTTGCTTCCAAGAACACTCACCATATTCCTCCGCTGTATTCTTTCAGGGGATCTCGCTCCTTCCATCCAAAACACCTATGTACCCCTTTGGATTTCTAAAAGTAACTACAATTTCATCTTGTGAGGACATAGGATTTGCTGCACACAGTTAACTATCTTTGCACCTTAACATGCCGCTAAACAAATGGTCAGTTTCCTTTGTAATATGTAATGAAATGCCAATTTCTTACCGCACTCCCTCCAAAAGGCCGTTTTGTTTCCAAAATCATCCATTATTTTCCTGATTATATTCATCCTGGAGAGTGCCCATTCCCATTTTTTGCCCGAATTTACTAAGTCGGCCTCTCTATTAGTTGCCATGTCCCTTCAAACATTTTCAACTAACATTCAGAATAGCGAATTAACTAACTTTACGGAAATAACTTCGTTGAAACTGCTGTGAGCATGGATAAAATAGATGGATAAAGATAAATTGTTTACTAATTAAGATTACTTTAACTAAATCAAGAGTCAGATACATAATTCTGAGGGTTAAGTGAAAACATACAGTGCCAAATTCTAACCCTAGATGGACCTCCTGATAATAAAGTATAATTATAACGAGAGTGCTCTTCCTTATGCAAATGGAAGTGCACTTAGGACACCTTAGCGTCCACATATTTGCCTGCAGACATATTTTCGCGATTTCTAAAGGTTACTTGGAAAAGTGTATCACCTATTTGTGCGTCAGATGATTTTAGTTTCTGTTCTCATTAAATCAGAAACTCTTGGATTGACTCAGAGGCTTATGTTAAACACTGGCGTGATAAGGGGATCTGAAAACGATTTCAGGCTGCTGGAATAGCATTTGATTACTTTTCGAAACGGCTCTTCTTCCAATATCCAGATTTGTTCAAAATGTTTATAAATATTGAAGAAAAAAGGTCACATTTATGAAAAGGACATTATTCAATTTTATTGCAATTCAGACAAAAGTTTCTGAACAGATACGTTATTGGCACTTGCCCATATTGTAAGGAAAAGATCAATATTCTGACTCATGTGAAAATGTGGAAGGATCCCTAATGTAATTTTGGATCAAAATGTGCATTGTGTGGAACTAGACCCATATCTAAGAAAAGTACATTATTTTTAATTTGTCTAATTTTTCAATTGCTCCACAAATGGTTGGAAATAATACAAATTTACAAGAATGATGTAAAGAAATATGTCATTCATTGGAGTATCAGAGGGCTTACAGGATTGGGATATTACAAAGGACATAGGATGAGTGCATTACAGAGAGTAGTAATTTAAATAAGGTGTTTTATGGTTGGTTTTTGACAATCATCTATGTTATTTCCACTTATTCTGACCTAGTTGGTAATGAAAAATAACAAGAGCAAAGTGGAATAATTCGACAATATAGCATTTTATCGGAAAAAGATATAGTATATCATCATTACCTTTTTTTTGCCCGCAATTCGCATGGGTCTTGATGAATACAAACTACCAGATTTTATGCCTACAAGAGGACATCTGATGTTGCAAAATAAATATCGAAGAGTCGGAATTGGTATATAGGACTGAATGATTTCATTAATATTTTGATCCCGATTATTTGAGATTTTATATCGCATCAATATGCAGTTTGTCACAAGATGATATCAATTTTGACTGGGGAAGTTTTCATTCAAAAATAAATAACGAATTGATATCAAACATAGGGAACCTCATAAATCGAGTCTTATCATTTGTTTCCCGATAGCTTAATAATATTATCCCTGAACCTTCTGAATATGATTTTGATGATAAGAAATGCATCCGATCAATTATCCGACATTGGTAAGGACCAGTTGAAAAATTCATGAAGGGTAATGAATTGGACAAGGCCCTAAAATCGATACTAAATTTTTCCTACTTTCTGAATCAATATTTTCAAAAGCAGCCTTGGAAAAACCAGAAGGGATCTAATACATGCATTTTTGTACTTGTTAATGCCACCAGATCCCTAGCCATAATGTTGAACCATTTATACCTTTTTTCTTCTGAAAAAAATATGGAGTCAGTTGGGCATGACTGATAGTATTCACAATCAAATATGGAGCACAGTAGGTATCCCTGAATATGGAACCTGGTAAGGTTTAGGTAAAATTGACCCTATATTTGGTAAAATAGAAAACTCAAAAATAAAGGAAATATTAAAATACTAGGTATCGAAAATGACGAAGTTGCATAGAGGTCTGATAATTGGTAGATTTCAACCCTTTCCACAACGGTCATTCAAGGCTGATAGGGCATATATTAAATGAGTGCAATGAAGTAATCATCGCAATAGGGAGTTCACAATTTAACTACAAACTTAGTAATCCGTTCACTGCTGGGAAAGATTACAGATTGGTTCATGACACACTAATCGAACAAGAAATGGATTTAAAAAATCTATATAATTACCCAATCTCAAATTCAGAGAATAATGCAGTTTGGCTAAGCAATTTAAACGATGGTTCCAAAATTTGATATCTTGTATTCAGGTAATCGGTTTGTTACTGAACTAGTGTCGCGTAACAGGGGGACATCAATCACGGTTGTTATCCCAAGACTCTACAGAAAAAATGTATATAATGGGACAAGAAATACGGGTGGGAATGACAAGTGATGAAAAGTGGATAAAGATGTATCTCTGTATCTACGTACTTTATTATCATGGGGAAAATAATGAATTGTACAAGGATGAAACTGTTGTTGGAAATTGAAAAAAGTGAATCTGGTGATAGATTAGAGAATACCAAATGTTAAGTAAGTATCCGACAAAGATTGTATATACCTTTGAAATACTCATCCCGTTCCTGTCCCGTATGTATGGGGTGCGGATCAAGGAAATTTTCAGTAATTGAAATCAAGAAAAATATCATATTAGCGGCCAGGGACTGCGGTAATTTGATCAATATTTGAACTAAATGAAAATAGTCAAATTATTAAATTTAACAGCGCATATAGATCTAAGAAATAATTGAAAATGTGGCAGCAAAAAAATGGTTTGATGCTGATGTTTCTCTTACTGGCTCTCGAAAACAAAACGATTGCAATTATTGGCTACGGAATGGGGAAGAGCCCAGGCGAGCAATCTAAAAGATTCTGGGATAAATGTAATAGTTGGGCTACGTAGAAATGGTGAGTAAACTTGGAATTGCAGAAAGTGATGATGGGCAATCAGTTATGGAGGTTCCAAAAGCAGCGAAGGAGGCTGATATTATTCACCTGCTGGTCCCGGATATGGAACAAACTTCAGTCTATAATGCAGATATTTCTACCTCATTATCGGAGGGAAAGGCACTATGTTTTCTCATGGTGCCGCTATTCGTGGAAATGGATTGAACCACCTAAAAATGTAGATGTGATAATGGTCGCCCCTAAGGGTCCAGACCAAAGGAGTTAGGGGAAGCTATCAGGAGGGGTTTTGGTACGCCGTCATTGAAAATTATTATCAAGGACTATACAAGCAATGCCCTCGATATTGTGCTAGGTATAGCGAAAGGAATCAGATGCTAGGCCGAGGGTCTTGGGAACTACTAAGAGGAGGTTGAAACAGATTGGTTCGGTGAGCAAGTTGACATTGTGGTGGTGCTCATTCATTAGTTCTCCAGCCTTTGAGACTCTAGTAAGAGGCTTGGAGTTACCAACCTGAGGTGAAGCTTATTATGAATGTCTTGCGCGAACTAAAAGCTTGCAATAGTGGATCTTATTCTACAAATATGGACTGACAGGTATGTATAAAGAAGTAAGTGAAGCGGCAGAGATATGGAGAGTCCTAACAAGAGGTCCAAAAGAATCATTAATTCTGAAGTTAAAAGTAATATGAAAACTGTATTGAGATGAGAATTCAATCAGGCAAGAGCTTGCTAAGAGAATGGCTGGAAATCTATGAGAAAGTCTGGCAAGAATTTCTTTCCTGAGCATTTATGGACCAGTTAGTCTGCACCCGTATTGGAAACTGTGGGACGGCAAATGAGAATATGATGTGGAATAAAGATGCTTAGAGTAAGATCACATTACAATATCATATATGCATGTTCACAAGAATTGATCAATATTCAAAGGCAATAATAAATTTAGAGATATGTCTTGCTAAATTTGAAAGATGGAAAAATTTGAGTTAGCCTGGCTGGTAAATATGGATGAAGTTAGCAGGAATTTAGTTCCTACTACGTATCATATATTGGAAGGACAATGCGGCTTGATAATTTAATATTTTGCCTTTAGAGATTGCATAATTTTGATGAAAAATGTTGAATATTACGTCAACTTGATTTAATTTAGTACTTCGGCTAATAATCTCCTCGATTTTTTACTAAACCTAATCCTTTTGTTAGTTATTACATAAACTGTCTAATATCGTTAAAAGAGAACCAGGATGAATGTCCTGAAATATTAGTAATGCCCTGACTAATAGGTCAGGAATGATAAGATAGACAAAATGATTTTCCAATTTTTAGGTAAGCTCACAATAAGATGAAAATACAAAATGCTATGAACATCGGTTTAGGTATTGCCCCTGAAATCCCTTTTTAACGTTGTTCGATATAAAATCCAATAATTTCATTTAAAGGGAGTTCAGGGCCAAAAATTTCCTAATATTCACTTTTCTATTTCTAGAATCTGCTTGTCACCCTTGGCTGGGACAACCCCACCAATTAGTAGAATATCATCAATGCCCTCTTCTTTCAAAAGCTTGAAACTTTGGGGAAACAGCGTAAGATGAGCGCCATTGCTGAACAAGCTCATGGCTACCGCATCTACATCTTCTTCAATTGCCATTTAGCGACCTGTTCAGGTTGTGCCGAAAAGTCCAGAATAAATGACCTCCATCCCAGCGTCTCTAAGAGCCCTGCAAATTACTAATGCTCCTCTGTCGTGACCATACTAGTCGCGGCAATTGTAGACACCATGAATTCGGATCGGTTTTCTTGTGAATCGATTGATGCATCACCATTACGATTAATTACATAAATAGAGTTTTAAACTCTTTGTTAACTGCAGTTATGATTTCAGCGAATATTATTGGATTGGCTATGAATAAAGTTATTTAATACTAAACGCTCTAGAAGAACTTTATGTCCGATATAGTAGCTGGAATAATTAGTGGCGATAAAAGATCTATATCGCGTGCAATTTCAATAATTGATAATCAGGAACCCGAATCGTCGAATATTATACAACAGATTTTTACCATGACAGGAAAAGCCAGAACCATAGGTTTTACAGGTGCAGCCTGGCGCGGGTAAAGTAAATGCGATTATTGGAAAAGCTGGCGGCAGGGTTTAACAAGCTCAGGATATAAAGTAGGGGTCTTGGCCATCGACCCAACAAGTCCATTCACGGGTGGTGCAATTTTGGGTGACAGAGTAAGGATGATGTCAACAATCAGTGGGTGATATCTATATGCGAAGTTTAGCATCCAGGGGTGCGGATGGGGGTATCTCTCGAGTCTCTTAGAAATGTTACGAGAATACTAGATGCAGCAGGGGTTTTGATATCATCTTAGTTGAAAGCGTCGGTGCAGGACAATTGAAATTGGAAATTTCTGAGGCGGTCAACATCACTGTTGTTGTCTTTGCGCCTCAAACTGGCGACAGTGTTCAAAAGCAATCAAAGCAGGTTTAACCGAAATCCGGAGACTTGTACAGTCATTAACAAATCAGATTTGGATGGAAGGCTCTGTGTTTTTTAACACAATTAGAGATCTAGTAAGGGGACCACAAAAAACTGGTCTTAAAGTGCTCTGGCTTGGGACAGGAAAAAGGTATTAAAGAGTTGGCGATAAATCTGGGAAAACAGTTCAATGATGCTAATAGCAAAAATAAAGAAGAGCAATTGATTTTATTCGAATTAGAAACTTATGATCTTAAATATAATTAAAGGAAAAGACTAAAAAGTAGAATCATGAATAGTAAGAAGTTTGAGTATTTAGTTGCTAAGATATTAAGGAAAAGAAATGAGATCCTTTTGCTGCTGCTTCTGAGTTTGCTACAAGTCTTTTGAATAAAGGTGATTAAATTTGACTGAAAAAATGTAGTCAAAACTGATTCTGGAATCCCTGTCAAAGCGCGTATTCAAGGGAAAATCTATGACCAGAACTCAATTCAAGAAGAACCGGGCAAATATCCATACACAAGAGGACTTTACCCTCGCATGTATCGTGGTGTGGACGATGCGGTCAGTATAGTGGTTTTGGTAGTGCCGAGGAAACTAACAATAGATTCAAATTCTTGCTGGACCACGGTCAAACTGGGCTTTCACTAGCTTTTGACTTGCCGACTCAAACTGGTCGTGATTCAGATGACCGTTATTCTGAAGGCGAAGTAGGCAGAACTGGAGTATCCATCAGTTCGATTGACAATATGCTAACCTGCTTTGAAAAAATCCCATTAGATAAGGTGAGTAAATCTATGACAATAAATTCTACTGCTTCGACACTATTGGCACTATACATTACTGTCGCCGAAGCCCAAGGAATACCACCTGCTATGCTTAGAGGAACGACACAGAATGATATACTAAAAGAGTATATTGCTCGAAATACTTACATCTACCCCCAAGGCAATCGATGAGGCTGATTGGTGATATGATTCAATATTGTTCCAAACATGTACCTACAATGGTATCCAATCAGTATTTCCGGATATCACATGCGAGAGGCCGGATCAAATGCAGTGCAAGAGTTAGCATTTACATTTGCTAACGCTATAGAATACATAAAAACTTGCACTGAAAAGGGTTTAGGAGTTGATCAATTTGCTCCAAGGCTTTCCTTCTTCTTCTGCTGCACTATGGAATTCTTTGAAGAAATAGCCAAATTCAGAGCAGCAAGAAGGATATACTCAAAAATAATGAAGGAGAGATTCAACGCCAAGAACGAAAAATCATGTCATCTACGTTTTCATGTAAACTAGTGGCGAATCATTGACAGCACAGCAAGTAGATAATAATGTAGTGAGAGTTACATTGGAAGCATTGGCAGCAGATGCTGGCGGGTGCCAATCTCCTCCACACCAATTCCAAGGATGAGGCTTTAGCACTCCCAACAGAAGAATCAGTAAAGGTCGCCCTTAGAACACAACAAGATTATTGCCAGCGAGTCCGGCACCTGCAAAACGGTAGACCCAATGGCTGGATCATACTACGTGGAATATTTAACGACAAGAATTGAAAACGAGGTAGAGAAATATTTGAGTAGAATCGATAAAATGGGTGGAGCATTGATAGCAATTGAAAAGGGTTATTTTCAAGACGAAATAAGACAAAATGCATATAATTTGAAAAGAGAAATAGATAATGGAGAGAGAGTAATAGTAGGAGTTAATAAGTTTAAAGATGTTCATGACATTGAACCAAAGTTGAATACAATGGACACAGAAATTAGAGAATGCGCCAAGTTAACAAATTGAAAGATTTTAAAGAGATGAGGGACAAAACAAAGGTAAATGCTGCAATTGAACGATTGCAAAAAGCCGCAGAAAAAAACAAGAAGAAAATTTGATGCCTCATATTGTCTCCGCAGTTAAGGACCATGTCACACTAGGGCGAAATAAGTACCCACATTTGAAACTATTTTTGGAAGATATGAACCGAAATTTTCGTTTTGAGTGAGCAGATAATGAGAATCGATCATGTAAGCTTATTGCGGTGATAAATTTAGAGCAAGCAATGGAGAATTTTAAGAAAGTCCTAAAGATAGATAACATGAAGATTGAAGAAGTTAGTAACAGAGAAAGTTAAGGTGGCCATACTTAACTTAGAAGATACTAGAATTGAATTGATGGAGCCAACTTTGAAGCAAGTCCCATAATGAAATTTCTAAATGAACGCGGTGAAGGCTTACATCACATCGCAATAACTGCCGACAGTATTGAACAGGATACAGAAAGGGCTCTACTAAATGGAATCAAGACTCTTGGTGGAATAAGATCAGGTTCTTACGGAAGAAAGATTACATTTATTCACCCCAAATCTACTGAATGGGTGTTCTCACTGAATTATGTGAAGCAGTGCCAGTAGCTAGCGAACATCATGTTTAATTAATTGATATTATTCAGGAAGGATTATTCGATAGGGAACGCAAGAAGTAAATCAAGATAAATTAGAAGTTAAGAATCTTGGACTACAAAGAGTTTCTCGTGTATTTGTCAGTTTCCAAATCACCTCCGAACATCCTTTGTTCCAGATTTATCTCTCAATAACGAAATTAAAGTTTGATCGATTCTCTTGCCGAGACTTTTCAAAGTTTCTTCGTCATTGTTACAATTTTCTTTACTCAGCCACTCCAACATCATCTTAATTGACAGGAAAATTGACGCGGGGTTTGCAATATTCTTATTCGCAATATCAAACGCCGCTCCATGTAACTGGTTCGAAAATCGCAAAATTTTCACCAATGTTGGCAGAAGGACCTAGTCCCAGGCTTCCGGCAATTTGATGCTGCTTCATCTGATAATATGTCTCCAAACAAATTTGTAGTTAATATTATGTCGAAAGATTCTGGCTTACGTATCAAATTCATAGCGCAGGCATCAACATATTGTTTCGCTATAAGTAATATCAGGGAATTTTGTAGAAACTTCTCTTGCAATCCTTGTAAAAACGGCCATCACCCAATCTCAATACGTTAGATTTTATGGACTGTGGTTACGTGCTTTTTCTTGTTCCTTCTCACGGCCTCATCAAATGCATAAAGAGCGATTCTCTTTGAAGCTTAGCACTCGTAAGTCTTAACCCTATGATTGTTTCATCATCAATTTTGAATTCCCAACCACAGTAAAGATCTTCTGTATTTTCTCTAACTATAACCAAATCAATATTTTGAATATTACTAACATTTGGATACGATTTTGATTGGTCTAATATTTGCAAACAATCTGAAAAATCGTCTCAATACTAAAAATAACATCTGCTGCGATTTTCTCCAACAGGAGATTTTAAACATGCATCTGATTTTTTTATAGAGTCAAACGAAAAATCCGGAAGGGGCTTTTCCAAACTTTTTCAAAGCGTTATCTCCTGCTTCAACTTCAATGATATTGAATTTAATTGACGAACTATCATGTATTTTGTCCAACAAAATTTTGGCGGACTCTGCTAGATCCGGGCCACATTCCATCTCCATTAACTAGTGAAATTGTATATCTCGTCATAATTGGATCAATTTATGCTGTTTAACTTTTGGCAAGAAGCATATTTCTCAACATTGTCTTGTTGATAGCATCCATCACTGCCTGTACTGAAGCCACAACAACATCTTCCCGGCTTTTCTCGCTGACACAACATTCCCATCAACATCTTCTACCTTTACTGTAACTTCTGCAAGCGCATCAGACCCGCCAGTTATCGAATCGAAGCTTATATTCTCTTATTCTAACATTTGCGACATCTACATGCTATCTTCTGTATTGCCTTTAGAGCCGCATCCACTGGACCTACGCCTATTTCTGAAGCGATGAAGTGTTTTCCGTCCTTGTCAAGTCTGACTACGGCTGTAGGCACGATGTTCATGCCAGTCACGATATGGAAATCATGAAGCCTAAATTTTTCCTCCAATGTGGAATTGTCTAATACTTCTCCAGCGATGGAGAGCAGTTCTGATGTCGTGATAGATTTTCCCTGATCAGCAATGCTCTTTTGTTTATCAACGATCTCATGTAGTTGGTTTTCAGTAGGGTCTATTCCAAAATCTTTCAAAATCGCTCTAATACCGTGAGTTCCAGCATGTTTTCCTGCTTGTAACCATCTTTTTCTTCCTACTAATTCTGGACTAATAGGTTCATAGGTAAGTGGATTATTGATTATACCGTGAGTGTGTATTCCGGACTCGTGCCCAAATGCATTTTCCCCTATAATGGCCTTATTTGGTTGAACTATGACGCCCATTGTATTTGAGACGAATTTCGATATATCAAACAGTAGATTGGTCTTTATGTTGTGCGCTTTTCCATACAAACACTGCAATGCCATTACAAACTCTTCCAAGGATGCATTCCCAGCTCTTTCACCCAAGCCGTTAATTGTTACGTGCGCACAAGAAGCACCTGCTCTGATTCCAGCTTATAGAATTCGCAACAGCCAACCCAAAATCATCGTGACAGTGCATGCTTACTGGCAGACGTGTTTCCGATACGACCTCCCGAACTAGCGAATCTATATACTCGGGTGTGGCGTAGCCCACGGTATCAGGTATATCCACCCTATCGGCTCCGGCCGATTTCACTGCTTTGAATACGCTTATTAAAAATTGCCTATCCGATCTAGTGGCGTCCTCGGCGGAAAATTCAACAGTTAAACCATGCTTTTTGCATATTCCACTGCCCAAACAGTTTCTTTGCAATACCTCATCCCTAGACATGTTTAAGCTTATTCACCATATGGATATCTGACGTAAGCTATGAAGTATGAACGTAATTAAGCTCCGCAACTTAATGCTGCATCTATGTCGGCTTGCATTGCTCTGGCCAGAACACAAACTTCTGACTTCAGTTTTTGTTTTACAATAATTTTAATAGCCTTCTTTTCTCTCCCTCGGAGACGACAGGAAAGCCTGCCTCAATTGCATCCACGCCCAGTTCATCCAATTTGATAGCTATTCTTAATTTCTGTTCAGAAGTTACCGAAACTCCTGGAGTTTGTTCTCCGTCTCTTAAAGTAGTATCAAATATCCTAACTTTGTCAAGATTTTCCATATTGCTAATTAAATTCCCCTTGGTAATGCTGAGAACACCAGTTCGAGCCATCTCTACAATGCCATATTGATCGACTAAATTTTTAAATGCATCTATCTTATCTGGTGTGCCGATTATCTCTACCGTCATGGATTCTTTTCCAATATCTAGAATATTCGCCCGGAATACTGTTGCATAATTGGTAATTTCCATCTTGCTAGAAGAGTCACTTGTCTTCATTTTAATTAGAGCTAAGCTCTCTGTAAACAGTGTTGTTGATATCCAACAACTTTACCTCCACAACATCAATTAGTTTTCTTAATTGTTTAACCAACTGGTCCAATGTTCTCTCATCTATCTTTGTGGTGATAGTCATTCTGGACAAGGTCAGGCTGTTCCGTCGTCCCAACAGTAATACTTTCAATATTGTAATTTCTTGCCCTAAATAAATTTGTGATTCTAAACAATACTCCAGGTTTATTTTCTACTAGTGACGATATTATATATAGTGGATTTTGCAGGGTAGGTATGGAAGACATATTTTGTTTGCCTATGCACCAGTTATCATGTCCTTGAGTCCCGTTCCAGGAGCAACAAATGGATATACGTCTTCTTCTGGATCAATTGGTAAAGTCAATAACTGTAGCCACTTCTGTTTTAACTGCTGTTTTTATAGCCTTTTCTAATTCGTTCATGGACTGTACTCTAACACCCTCAGCGCCATAGGCTTGTGCAATTTTGACATAATCAGGACAACCCTGTTGGTGAACTCCCATGTATCTTCGATCATAAAATGTCCTTTGCCATTGAGCAACCATTCCCAGCATATAATTATTAAGTAAAAATACTATAACTGGTAACCGATCTAAAAACAGAAACCGCCAAAGGAATTTTCCGTCATATTAAACGAGCCATCTCCTGCAATGTCTGCAACAGGAACCTCTGGTCTTGCAGCTTGAGCCCAATTGAGGCAGGAAATCCGAATCCCATTGTGCCCAAACCGGTTGAACTAAAAAATGTTCCCGGAGATATGACATCAAAGTGCAATGATGCCCACATTTGACACTGTCCAACTTCGGTAGTTGCTATTGCATCCGGAGAGCAAGCATTCCCTTAACTTCTTTAATGCCTTCTTAGCCGTTATCTCTCTAGTATAATCCTTTATATTTTCCAGTGTAATAATCTTTAAGATCCTTTCTCCTCTTTAACCAGTCATAAGCAGGATCTTTTTTTACAACTTGTTTGGACAACATTTTAACCATCGTCCGCAACGATGATTTTACATCCCCAACTATGGCGATATCCACTGACTTGTTTTTCCAATTTCGGCTGGGTCAATATCTATATGAATGATATTCATTCCTTTACCAAATTCATCGAATCTGCCCACAGAGCGATCTGGAGAACCTAGCGCCGATAGCAAGAATACAGTCGAAGCTTCCAAAATAATGCGGTTAGCCTCAGGATGTCCATGCATACCAATAGGCCCCATTGCAAGAGGATGGTTTTCAGGAAATGAACCTTTTCCCTTAAAAGTAGTTACTACCGGAGCAGTCAAAAATTCGGCAATTGCTTGCAGTTCTGAAAAAGCACCAGATAATATTACTCCACCGCCGGCCATTATGATTGGTTTTTGGGATGCGAGCAATATTTCTACCGCCCTTCCAACATTAGACAAATCCGGGTCAACGATTGGGTTATATCCTCTTACTTTAATCAAGTCAGGGAAATTAATCTCTGCAGTATTTTGTTGTCACATCGCTTTGGAATATCTACTCAGTACTGGCCCTGGCCTTCCACTCTCTGCAATATAAAAGGATTTTTTAATAGTTTCTGGAATTTCTCCTGGAGTTCTTGGCTGAAACGCGTATTTTGTGCATGGGTTAGCAATCCCGATAATATCAGTTTCCTGAAAGGCATCTTTTCCAATCATATTTAGTAGTATGCTGACCTGTTATCGCTACTATTGGAGAAGAATCTGCATATGCAGTAGGCTATACCTGTAATGATGTTGGTAGCCCCAGGACCTGAAGGTTGCTAGACAGACACCGGCTCTTCTTTTTATCCTGGCATATCCATCTGCCATATGCGCTGCTGATTGTTCTGTGTCGAACCAGGATGTGTCTAAACTTTGCATCCACTAGAGCGTCATAAATTGGCAAGTTCGTCTCCACCCGGGAGTCCAAAAACCGTGTCAACACCTTCTTTCTCCAATGAAGTTATCAGAGCCTTTGCCCCAGTCATTTCAGCCATCATAAATTAATCAATAATTGTTTCTTATATACACTACTTAATGAGAATTTGTGGGTACTGTTGGCATGCTAATAAAGATAGATTTAACTAATGCCTGTAAGCGGTTTATTTATTGAGATGCGTTAATTAGGAGATGTGTCCAAAGGATATCGGGTATAAATAATACTACCTGTTAAAATTTAGTGCTCATCCGGGTTTAACAGGAATCACAACTGCATCAAATTGACTTTTTCAGATTTGGAAGTTTTATTAACATACGTTGCAGGAGAAAATATTAGTTGATAAAAAACATTGACAAGTTTGCCAAATTGGCATTTCACATATTCCAAGAATATATCCCTGAAAATTCAAATGTTGGTCTTGGTAGCGGAAGCTACGGTGGTATCCGTAATCCAAAATATCAAAAAATTGGACTATCTAGACTCACTAAAATTTGTTACCACTTCCATACAGATAAAAATTATTGCCGAGAATCTTGGTCTCAAAGTATTTGATGAGGGTTTGACAGAGGGTCTAGAATGTAGTCATCGATGGAGCAGATCAGGTTGATTCGAAATTTAATTTGATAAAAGGTGGGGGTGAGTGCGTTGTTAAAGGAAAAATCATTATATCTACTGCAAAGAAATTTGTTATATGTGCTAATTCTAAAAATTTGTCGATAACCTTCAAATGGCTGTCCCAATCGAAGTTCACCCCTTTTGCGAGAAAGACAGTATTTAGGATTTAAGTATGGAAGGTGGCACCCAACTCTAAGAGTCTTAGAAAAGGATATCCGTTCATAACCGAAAGCGGAAATTTAATTTTATGATACGAACTTTGGAATAATCAAAAATCCATCAGTTTATGAAAATCGTATAAAAGCAATACCCGGAGTAATTGAAGTAGGCATTTTTTCGAAGATTGGCGATGGTTATTACAAATTTGAGGACAATGGCGATTTTTCAGTCATTCAACCATCGAATTTGTAAGATAACTATTACCGTAGCCTATTGCATCAGATTTTATTTTTTTATTATGGCGATTGAAAAATCATTGTGATTCAGAATTGTGCCACAATCTTTACACCTCCCGTTTGAGGATCTCAACATGTCTCGTATCGGCTTAATATTCATAGTTTTGTGTGTAGTTATTCCACATTTGCCACATATCAGGTCAATATTCGGAAACGACATACCTATGCAACTCTTATATCATGTAATAATAATTGGTGTGTCAAAAGGTTATGACTAGAAGAAAAAGGTCAGTCACCATTATATGTCCAAATAATATGTTCTAATTGGAATATTTTTTAGGTTTTCTGGAGAAAATTCCCTTGCATCCCTCACAACAAAAATAATACTTCTTCCCTTTAAATTCATAGACTGAGGCCAGCTCTTTCAGTCATTTCGATCCCGCAGACTGGATCTATTGGCATGATGCTACAGTAGGTTATATAGAATATATATATCTGACAGTTTAGAATAATTTCTTCTGGTATTGTATTCGTAGAAAGGATAAATATTTTTTTACAATAGAACCATGGTGCCAGAGGAAACTCGCGCTGTGCTAAAAGAACTAGAATGAAAATCCTGAAGGCAATAAGCTGAGCGAGATGGTTCCGCAGGATTTTACCGGAAATAAAAATATGCCACCGACTTGTCGACCGGATCAATTTATTATCATTTGGAACGAATGGTTGAATATGTTAAAAAAGTGCAAAACATTACTACATAACTAAAGAAAGGTCTCCAATTATTGAGAAAAATAATCAAGCGACCAATACGTGACTAAACTATCATGTAAAGTAAGACGATGTTGCTTATTACCCTCATTTTAACACTGAATCCTTATACGTGATAAATTAGCAGATAGTAGGATCTGACTCCTTTGGGTAGTGAAGATGCTATCAAAAATGCGCTAACGGATTCTGCAATGAAGTATTACAATAAACCACTACTACTTTCAGGTGGTCTTGATAGTAGCATACCTTGTAGTATAATTAAACCAAAATATCTGTAGTGGTTTCGTTAGGACAGAATTCTGATGATCTTAAGTACGCTCGGCATATTGCAAAAAATACAGTAAATCACACATTGAACACGTTGTAAAAGTTCATGAAGTAGAAGAGATAATTAATAACTCGATTAGAAATTTTAAGAGACATTCGATCCAATTGAAGTCAGGAATTCTTCTGTTATATATGCAGGCATCAGAGAGGTTGAAAACAATACGGATATGATGGAAGCCGTTACAGGAGATGGTTCTGATGAACTATTTGCAGGCTATAACTATTTGCAAAATAACTATAACAATAACGCATTGTTACAGAATAGTTGCTATTAGAATTGTGGGGATCTAATGCATCTTTCCTCTAAAACAATTCGAAGCAATTTAGAGTCAAAGTTTGATGCCCTATTTAGACGAGCCGCTTATCACATACGCGAAGTTAATTAATATCCATGAAAAGTTGGCGAGAGAGAGGGCGAAGAAATTTGGAAAATTCATTTTGAGGAAAGCCTTTGAAAGGAATTAGGTAGAGTTGTTGGAGGAAAAAAATGGCCCCTCGAGTTAGGGTCGAACTTCAACTCGATTCCAGACTCTGATTTCTTCCATAAACGAAGTGAATTCAAGCGAAGAATTCAACGGGGATTTATACAAGAGATAAAGTAACCTAAATAATAGAGAGCATCTGCATTATTACAAGATCTATCGTTCACACTACGAGAGCGCATCTCACAGAACCGTGTAGTTTTAAACCGTGTGTTCAGTGCAATTCATGCCTAATGTCTTCAAGATATTGTCACACCTGGGTGGGCATTTCCTTGTTATGTGAATTGAAAACGTCTAAATATGAAATACAGAGGACTTCTGTTTGAACCCTGCTATTAAGAGATGCATAAATCCTCTTGTAATCTAATTTATCTAATCGAAGATTTGAGGTAATAAATGTAGTGTGGTTCCTTTTAGATATTATTTATAATGAGATACCCTCTAAAGATTTGATTGAAATGTTCTATGTAAGACGGAATCATAGAGGAAACATCTATGACGAAAGTGGTGTATGGAGTGGTTCAGAGGGCTCATAAACTTTCTTTAATATAGATACTGGCGACCTCGACCAATGTTCAAAAGTGTACTGTATCTATGGATGGTTCAGAAGGGAGGCAGTCAAACCCATACAAGATGAAGAAGGTTTCAGAATTTGCACTCATGAATATTGATTCACTTTACCTTCAGCCTGAAGGGGCACAACCCCCAGTGGATCATTCAAAGACAATGGGATGGCGACGGCTGTTACCCATGCAAAATGCTTGGTATGAAAAATAATCTGTGCTTCCACGGGAAATACATCTGCTTCAGCACGGCAATGTATGGCAAATGAAGATATTGGATGTGATGTGTTTGTTCCAAAAGGAGAGATTGCTCCAGGAGAAAGGTTGGGCTGGGCATTCCAATTCTGGGGCTCAAGTCTTTTCAAATAGAAGGGTAATTTTGATGATGCGCTGTTGCAATCTCTAAAGATAGCAAACGAATCTGGAGGCTATACAGTAAATTCTATCAATCCCTTTAGGCTCGAGGGTCAAAAAACCATCTTGTATCGGAGCCTTGGAATATTTAGATTGGAACCCCCTCCAGATTGATTGTGTGCCAGGAGGAGCATTAGAAATTCATCTAGTTGTATGCAGCTCTCAATCGAATTCAGCTGAATGGGGATGGATGAAAAAATTCAAAACTAGTAATTGTTAACTCCGTGGGTGCCAATACTTTTGATATACTGACAAATGGTCTATACAATAATCGAAAATTGGAATGGAATGAAGGTAGGCCTGATTTACAACTGATAAATGACTACTACGAAAAAAATGGATAAGGAACGGGATTAGACCAAAGACTAAAGCACCTGTACAAATAGGAAAGCCGGCTAACATTGTAAAAGCCCTGCCGGGCTCTTCATTTTACGGAAAGGAATAGTCGTTCAGGTAGATGATAAACAGATGAGTGACGGAATGTCAGCTAGTGGGCCTAAATGGACTTGATTGTAGAAATGGCATCTGGTTCAGTTCCGGCAGCCATAAGAATGCTACGAACTCAAGAGATAATCAGTAAAGATGACACAGTTGGTAGGATTCTTACGGGAAAGCAAAAAGACTCAGGACTTGTTGTTGACTCACCATATGAGCAATAATATGTTCTCAAAACCTCCACTATAAAATTGACTACGAAATATATGCAAAGTAAATTAGATTATAACGATGTAATTTCGCAAATTTCAAACTTTTATTCGCCAGCAGGTTAAGAAAGAAAGAAGAAGGAGGAACGGTCATGAGGCCTCAGTGGGGGCTTGATTCATCAGTTTCGGTAGTACTTTGCCGTTAATGCCTTGGGGCGTAGTAGGGTTACATCGTTAATTCTTCCAGAAAAATTTGACTCCTCACGGAGATATTTCTAATGCAGAAATCCTCGTGACTAGATTGGGAATAAAATCTTACCGAAGTTCAGAAATCGATTCGAGCTAGGAGAGAATAGAATATCAATTTCAAAGAACAAGATTGCTTCCGGCAATCTATCGGCCAGAATAAGAATGATGATCCTTTTTATCATTATGCAGGGCTTAATGATTTGTTGAGTAATGGGATGCATCTGACAAGAGCAGAAGTCCATGTTAGGGCATTTTACTAAATATGGGGACGGAGCCGCGGATATAATGCCCATAGCTGATCTTTACAAGACAGAGGTGAGAAGTCTGGGAAAAATTCTCCATTTACCCAACTCTTTATTGAAACAGCCAAGTAGTCCTAGATTGTGGCGAGGTCAAACAGCA
>ERZ1370068.295-contig-10266_pt1 | contig 35270 bp, 54 predicted proteins | sample MGYA00561227_ERZ1370068 | MGnify/ENA primary metagenome ERZ1370068 (study PRJEB38410, sample SAMEA6850437) | metagenome | study: Metagenomic assessment of the ecological functions of the soil: analysis of the soil microbiota associated with the...
CTGTTGTGCTTCGTTCCGGTTGTGTGCTAATCATCGCCATCTTGAAGGCTGACCCCGTCAGTTCATACACGAACCACAGCAGGGCCACCTTGTTCATGCTGTCGCCGATCTGGGAAATAAGGCTTGGCCCGAAAACAGCAAGCCAAAGCTCCTCGTCCTCAGTAATTCCCATCCTGATCCTGCCCGACCTTCCATCGCCCTATCGCTTCTCAGCCACGGCGAAACCTCCTCGACTCTTTCTATCGCAGATGCAGACATCACACACCGGCCCGAAACCTCACGTGACCACCGCAGGTCCCGTTCACATCCGCTCGGTTGCCCGCAAAGCAGATCTGGTTCAGAATACCTTGATCCCGAAACTCGTGCTCTCGGTCTCTTTATTGCCGGTTTTATCGAGCGCCCGTTCATATACCTTGAGATAGTCTTGCGCCATTCGTTCCACAGTAAACCGCTGTTCGAAGGTCCAGCGGCATCGTCGACGGTCGATTTCAGGAATACGTTGGATAGCCGCCGTCATTTCGTCGAGTCCTTCGCAGACGAATCCAGTGCCTCTGTCCTCGATAATTTCAGGAATGGACCCGCGCCGATAGGCCAATAACTGGGTGTTCCGCAGGCAAGGCGATTCAATCAACACGAGGACCAAACGGTTCTGGCCAGTCATAAGGACAGATTAAGGCTATGGCATTCCCCAGAAACTCATCCTTCTCGGCGTCCGTGATCTCGCCGAGATAGTCGATTAATGGATCAGAGAGCAGCGGCTCGATTTCGGTGCGAAAGTATTCCTGATCCGCCGGATCGACCTTCGCCGCAATCCGCAAGGGAATCCCTACCCGCTTGGCAAGTTCAATCGCATGATCCGGTCGCTTCTCGGGGGCAATCCGCCCTAGGAAGGCCAGATAGCGTCCGGGATTCGGATGCAAGCCGTACAAGATCTCTTGGCAAACCGTGATGAGACAGTCGCGTGCCAATTTGCCCAGGAGACAGGTTTCCGCTGAGCATTCGAAATCGACACCATCGGCATCTCCGCATACTCGCGAAATACCGGCTGCAGTTCGGGCAGATCAGAGCCGACCATGGAACGTGGTCACCGTTGGGGTCGGATTCCGCCGCGCGAGAGGAAGCCCATGAAATCGAGATGGGAGTGAATGATGTCGAAGTCGCCGGGTTTTCCCAGCGCCTGCTCCATCAGCATCGTCATGGGTGCATCGCGGTTGAAGATCCCTGTATTCAATCGCAGAGGCGCGAGCGCAGATCGCTTCGAGGCGAGCGGTCAGTGACCGAATCTCCGCTCGCAAACAGGGTCACGTCGTGACCGAGTCGAACGAGTTCTTCGGTGAGGTAGGACACGATCCGTTCCGTACCTCCATAGAGTTTCGGCGGAACGCTCTCCCACAAGGGGTGCAACCTGGGCAATTCTCATCGGACGGCTCCTCTCATCATGGGCTTATTTCGTCGGTCGCAAGTGCGACGACTCGCTCACGTCTAGGAATCACATCAGCCTCGATTCTCTCGCCCGAGAACCAGGAACGCGATCTCGCTGCGTGTTTTTGTCGACGTGGAGATACATGACGCTCCCGGAGATGTCTTTGATGACATACACGGCTCCCTTGATGGACCAACAGATCGCCTCAATCGTTTGAGTGTAGACATCTCACCCTGTTGTCAGTGCAGCGCTAGGAACAACGAGGCTAGACTCAAAACAGCAGAACGATCGGCGCAACCAATCAGCCAGACATGGCGCCACCTGCCTTGAAACTCTGAAAGGCTTCTCCGTTTGCCATATCCGACGCGGCGGTGACGGCTTCGAACCGCCAGGAGCGAACAGCGTCGACAGCTGCCCATTGCGAGTCCAGAGCAGAGCGAGAACAGCTAGAGGCAATTCGAAGCCGCCGCGGTTTGGGAGCATCAATCGATTTCTCACCAACCTGTGCGGGGATGTAGACGCTTGCTTCCGCGCCCAGCCACGCTGACGATTCGGTCTGGTGCTTCTAGCTCTCCGCAAGTGATATGCAGCAGACTGGTCACGATCCGAGGCCCTCCCACCAGTGAGCAGGCAGTGTACCGGACGTCGCGGGCGTTACCTGTGTGCCGCGCGCCCCGTAATCAGCGATCGTCTCCCTGATGATCTCTTTGCCACCCGAAGGCCGAGTCCAAACTTTTCGAGTGCACCACACCGGTTCACCCATCGGATTCTGTCTCGAATGGTGACGGTCTCATATGCCGGTGAAACCCCTTGTTGTTCTCAATGACGTGAATCACAGTAGCATTTTCACCAAACAGAGAGTGGTCAATATCGAACCCGTGCGACCCCCTCTAAGGAGGGTTGACAGCGTTAGACACTACTTCTTAGCTTGAGCCCAAATTGATTGAGGGCGGAAGCGTAGAAATATCCATATCCCGATACTTCCTTCGACCCGCCTGCTCATTCAGGGACAGTTCAAGATAAGGATCCGATGCACAAGAGAAATATCGCTCTTGCTTGTGGAAAGTTCACTCAACATCGTCATTACGCTCGTATCTTCAACCCCGCATTTGTTCAAGTGCCTCCCCGCCCCGCCTCTTCCGCCTCAACGTCCACAGCCACCCTTCCCTCCCTCCGAGCCAGCACCGCCTCCACTTGCCCCAATGCCCCTTCCTCCCGCTGGACCGGAGTCGAGGGAATTCCCCGCACTAAAAGTCCTGGCGAAGTACATTGCACTCCGCGGCAACACGATCTTCACCAGCGAGCAGTTGAGAGAAGTCACGGACCCGTATGTACACCGAGAGTTGAGGACCGAGGATATAGAAGCTCTTCGGCAAACACTCACCCTCTACTATATTAACCGGCGGCTAAACCGGCTTTATTTGGCCGACAACTCGCGTCCCGCTGAGAGCGACGCAGGCTGACCCAAACAACAATTCCTTCCTGCTACGCTAGCCCTCTTCCTCCAATCCCACGGCGGTACCGGCTGCGGATCGGACTGCAAACCGCGCACTCACTAGAGAACAAAACAAAACGGCGGCTCCATTGCTGGAACCGCCGTCTCATTATGACGCTAGGCGCTGAGGTTATGCCACCTTCTTCCTGCGCCAGCCGTACCCGAGACTGCCAGCAAGGCCGGTGGCGAGGAAGAACATGGCGGAAGGTTCGGGAACAGCGGTGATTGTGCCGCGAACCTCGCCCCCGCCGAACTGGGTCGTATGGAAGTTGATGTACGAGTGATCCGACAGGATGTTCGGCAACTGCGCAGTAAGCGTCGTGGCGTTGCCTCTTCCGGTTCATCCCACTTGCCACTGATCGTCCCGCCCACCCCCACGGATAATGGCGTCACCAAGATGTCATTGGGATTGTTGTCGTCAAACGGCGCCCCGAAGAACCCCCAAACCACCGGCCCGTTGGTGGTCGGAGTGACGGTTGGAGAAGCATGGATGTGTGCCACGACTAGATTGTCGTTAATGCTCGGACGTTTGCAGTACTCCGTGAAATCGATGTTGAAGATCGTGGCGGAAAATGTCATGGCCGTCATCGCGTTGTTCAGCGTAAAGCGTCGCCGCGCCGGAATGACGCCTGGCCTGGGGTCCCCAATCGAGGTTGTGGGTATCACCGGCGGGTCTCTCCTGAGAGTTCGTCAGGCTGGCAAACAGTATGGTATCCGTGCCTGTGCACTGGTGCCGGGCGCGAACAGCGCCACCCACCAGAGACATGAAAAAGAAGTTGTGCATCGTCGAAGCATGATCAGCCTCTTTTCAAGGATTATAATGCCGTGAAGAAAAGTACGCTAAATCTATCAGACGTGTCTTGTATAGCTCTTTAATGAATGTGAATTTTCATTCTTGGTTCCTTGTCTTAGATATGACTGATAACTGAAAGCCGCACCTTTCTTTGTCAGAAACTCCATAAGTACTGCAAGGTAGTCTCCAGCGTAAGTGCTTTATTTATCACTAGAGACAATTCATCCCTCATCGCGCGGATGCGTCAGTTTTTGACACTATTCCACCGCATAATCATGAGGCGGTCTTGCTTGATTGAGCTGCGGCGCAAGCCGCGTAACCAAGATAAACCAATACAATCAATGTAAACGACGCTGTGTCCGGCACGACTCCGCCTCCTCCGGCCGTGGCGTCACGAGCCTGTAAAGAATGCTGACAGTCGCCGACTGGCTTTCACACGGCGCCGGTGGCGAAGCGGCACGCGCCTTGTGGCCCAAGAGGTTACGCTCGAAATGAGTCGGCGCTGGACAGCGGGCAGCTTGCGGAACGGTCCCGGCGTTGCAGGTGACGAAGCACTGCACCGGGAAGCGACGGTACGTGAAGGGGCATAGGGGTCCTCGCAGGAGACGTATTGTGGGAGGGTGGCAAAGGAAGGCGCAAGGGTCGAGTGACTAGCGGCTACCTGGTCCTGTTGATGGCGGAATCGGGCCAATTCATACGCTCAGCCTCCAGCTCGCACGAATCTCTTCATTGGTCCCATGGACTTTGACGCGCAGGTCGAAAAGCGGATCGGTGTCTGTCTCCGAGATCTCCAGTAGCGTGGAGGGTAGCCAACGAATTGCCGTTGTAATCGCTCGAGGGTCCACGTGCAATTCTTTTCCATCGATCAGGACAAGAGTCTGCCCGTCATCCTTCACCTCCATCAACGTGACCTGTTCCACGGGTTCCTCCAGCGGTAGGGCAGAGACCGGGAGCTACCCGACCATCTAGCCCGCGATAAGGAGCCATGAGCCTATTGGAGGAAGGTGTCAAGCAGCAACTGGGGGTTGGTAAAGCTTGAATCCTGAGGAACTAGCGAAAGGCCCTAGAGCTCTGGCATGATGGCCGTGATCCGTGTCAGCTGACGAGTTACCACATCGTACAAGGAGAATCGACATGCGCAACACAATGCTCAAGTTTCGACGCAGCACCGCGCTGCTGGCGGCGCTGCTGGCGGCGCTCCTGTCCACCCAGGCTTTTGCCGCGCCGACGATTGTCACGCTCTACAAGAATCTGCAATGCACCTGCTGCGAGGCCTCATGCGAAATATCTCGAGGAGCAGGGTTTCACGGTGGAGGTCAAACCGGTACCCGATCTGCACTCGATCGACCAAAAGGCCGGCGTGCCCGACGCTCTGGAAGGCTGTCATACCTCATTCATCGATGGCTATGTCGTAATCGGCCACGTACCGGTTGATGCGATCCAGCAAGCTCCTGGCGGAGCGACCGAAGATTGTCGGCATTTCCATTCCGGTAGTCGAGTATGCCGGCTAACCTGCCTGGCATGCCTGGGACCCGATCCAGCCGGTCGCGATCTATGAGATCGCCGCGGATGGCAGCACCTCGAAAATATTCATGACGGTGCCGTGAAGTCATGGACAGGGTTCGAAACATAACGTGCAAGCGACGGTAGGGACGAAGCGAGAAGGGCATAGAAGCCTTGCAGCGAGGCGTATTGCTAGGAGTGTTACGAACTAAACGCAAGGGGTGGGTGAGGAAATGCGTGTATCTATGCGGTACGCAGATAGGCTGAAGTGATTCTTCAGTTCACTTCTGAGACTCTCGGTGCGTGAGACTATAGTAGCCCCGAAATCACGGCGACACGTAGATAACGCATTACGACCGATTCGACTAGCGCGTCCTTATGGACATCCGCTTGCACAGTTTCCACCGTGCAACACTTGCCCCGTCGCCAGGTTCATACGGACGGACTCGTTATCTGGCCGTTGCAGGGCACGCTGAAATGGGTTCGAGGCAACGGAGGCTGACCTCCGAATAGGGAGAGGGATTCGACTGTGGAGGGTAACGTGGCGACGGTCTGACTCACCGTGCGGTTATCGGAGAGCACGGACTCCCGGATTTCCTGAACCGGTCCGATGAGTGTGGCGGCCTTCACGCGCGCAGAGATTCCGAATTCCGGCGGAGTCGTTCGTATCGTGAGGCCTTGTCTCTTCCCGTTGTAAAGGAGAACGGGAACTTTCATGAACTGCGTGTGCGCTTTGGCCGGGCTCTTGACGTTGGATCTGAGCATGGCGTGATTGAAGAGTGCACTCTTGCGAAGATCCTGGCTCAAACAAGCACCGATGGTGGCCATTCCCTGATTCTCCGTCTTGCCCAGGACGATTCGGCTGCGTTCTCATATACGGTCCGCCCTCTAGCACAGGAGACGGTATAAGGCCCCCGTAAAAATCCCGCTCGCCGGTGATGGTGAGTGGCAGAATACTTAAAGTGGTCCCCTTCCATGTCGGCATACCGTGGATCGTGCCGCCATCGATCAGATCGGTGACCCGGCACTCTGCGGCCGCGACCGTAGACCCCCGGCGAGATTGCAGGGCGTTGGCACCCAAGCCGACCACCAGAAACACGCGTGCATAATAATGAGCATGGCTCACTCCTCTCTATGGAATAGGACGTGAGGCGAAGAGTCCTCTGGAGCAGGGCCGGCGTCCTGGCCGCCTCCATCAGCAGACCACGACACACGGCATGCAGCCGTTCAGAGAAACTCTGGTATCGGAGCGGCGGAGACTGAGGAATCGGTCACGCTGAGAAGAAGCAGGAAGCGCAAGAGATAGGACAGCCAGCGGAGCTTCACACCGGACAACTTGATCCTGGGCGCAATGAGTACGGGAGTCAACTAGTATAATACGGGCCTGGATAGCTCAACGATATTGGCACGTTGCAAACCTGACGCAGTGAGCTGACCCATAACCCAAACAGGAGGCTAGCGGTAACTTGAAGAATGGCCCCGCGTGGTAGGTCACAGGGTAACAGATTTGGGGAAGCGGCGGTGGGGACGAATCGAGAAGGGCATGGGGGCCTCGCAGGAGGCTCATTCTAGGAGTAGGATGAGCAAACCGCAAGGCAGGGCACACGGAAAATGGTATTGATTGGCGGGGCGTTGTCAGAGTCGCGTGGCTCAGCGAGGAGCTGACGGCGTCTTTGGCTTCCACTCACGCGCCAGCTTCTGCGCCTCGGCGATCTGGGCAGGGGTCATCTGCTTGGCGGTCGTATCACGAAGTTCGGCCGCTGGCTTATCTCCGTTCGTTGCCGCCAGGCTGTACCACTTTATAAGCCTGGACAATATCATGCGGCACCCCTTGGCCATCATCGTACATGATGGCAATTTTCGTTTGAGCGACAGCCTCTCCTTGGTCTGCGGCCAGACGGAACCATCGCAAGGCTTGCTGATAGTCTTTCGGGACTCCCTCTCCGTTAAAATACAACGTCCCCAGGTTGAACTGCGCCTTGGCCTGTCCCTGTACCGCCGCCTTTTCATACCACTGCCGTGCTTGAACATCGTCCTGCGGCACGCCTCGGCCTTTGCGATACAGCACCCCAAGGTTGTACTGCGCGAGGGCATCTCCTGCTCGGCCAGCGGCCGCCACTCACGCAAGGCTGTGGCGTAGTCTCCACGGTTATTGGCATCCATGCCAGCTTGAAGTCGGGCCCATGTGGGCAACAGGAATAAGAATGTGAGCAGGAGAAGAGGGACGATGAGAGATGGACTGCGAGCGTTCACAGGACTACTTCACTTTCGGCAAGCTGAGCGTAATGCCCTTCCGCTCCAATTCCTTCAGGTGCGCTTCAACACGGTCTGAACTGTAGTCCTTCATGGGGTCCGGTGGAGGGATGCGGCGACCTTGAGCCTCTCGGCCACGTCGTAGGGGAAGGTCGCTGGAGGAGGAAATCGCGGGTAGTCTGATTCGCTTTCGTTTTCGGCTTCGGCATAGGTCGGGAGTGTAGCAGAGCGCCCCTTGACATCAAACGATATATTACTATATCATGATATATAGTGGTATCTACGAAAGGGGGTGACGGGGATGAAGACGGTTCGGTTGTTGATCCAAGTGCCGGAAGCCGATCAAGGCGCGGCTGGATGCCTTGCGCATCAAAGGGACCACGGCCAGCGGTTTATCCGGCATCTGCTGGAGGAATATGTCAAACAGGCTCCCGCAATGGGACAGAAAGGACGGTGAGCGATGGCGCGAACAGGGAGAAAAGATCTGGGCTTGCTGAGCAGACCGGATTCGAGAGGGAAGGCCACGTGGTACGTCCGGCCTCTACGACGAGGGCAAGGAACTACGCTTTGGGGCTTTTAAGAACAAGATCGAAGCCCGAGACCTCTGCGAAAAGGCGAAGCAGGAAACAAAAGCAAGGGCGGTTTTTCCCTGAACGGTATCAGCATGGCGGAAATGCATTAGCCTCGGCGGTAAATTGAGAGTTATCTCGCCACCCTCCCCACCAGTGGCAAGAAGCCTACGACCATCGCCGATGAGAAATACTATGGGCAATGGTGGACAGACCGCCTACAAGGGAAGGCCCTGCACGCCGTAACCCCTACCATCCTGTGAGCAGGCCATGGCAGACCTTTGCTGCGGAAGCATTACGCGCCTCAAACCATCATTCATTACATGAAGCCCGTCATGTATTCCGATGGGCCATTGGGAGAGGCGTGATTGAAAAAGCCCCTTTACCAGCGTCAAGCTCCCCACGGTACGAGCAGGAAACGCGCTTCCTCTCCTTGAGGAGGAGGCAAGACTGTGCCAGGCGATCGGTCAGCCGTATTACGCCCCTGATCAGGCTCGCCATTATCACGGGCTCGAGGAAGTCTGAGCAATTCGGGTTGTGATGGGCTAACATTGACCTGGAACGTGGATTGATCACCCTCCCCGACACCAAGTCCGGGGACGCAACATGTCCACCTGATGGAGGAGGCCAAGGCGATCCTGAGCAACCTCATTCCTGGCAAATACGTCGGTGTGGGTGTTTCCAAGCGAGAATCCCGAAACGCACCCGGACCCGGACAACTTCTATGGTCGGGTGTATATGGCGGCGCTTAAGGAGGCGAGCTTGAGGGGTTACCTGGCACACCTTGCGGCATACCTTCGCCTCACGGCTTGCGATGAACGGCCAGGCCCCCAGTACGATTGCGGCCCTGCTTCGGCACAGCGGCACAGACTTGGTGGCCCGGTATGCTCATCTCTCCCCTACCCACTTGCAAGGGGCGCTTGAGGGAGTCTCAGGGCTTGGGAAAGTGAAGATGGAGGCAACTAAGGTCGTACCGGAGTCAAGACACGAGGGGCAGAATTCAAACCCAACCGTGACGGGAACCGGAATATAGCACGAGGAGCGAGAGGCAGAAGGTGTGCAAGTGGTTGAAGGTATTGGTCGGGGCGAGAGGATTTGAACCTCCGACATCCTGCTCCCAAAGCAGGCGCGCTACCGGGCTGCGCTACGCCCCGACATTGAATGACAACCTCTTACACCTTGGCCCCGATCCCTGCTGACGAGGCAAGTGTTATTACGGTGTGAGCCGTGTACATCTGCCGCTTCGCGGTGGCCTCGTGGAAGTCTTCCAACTGATCGTATTGTACCGCCGGTGCATCTGTTCGCTCTTGTGTCCAGTGAATTTAATGGCCGTCATCATGTCGACCCCTGCTCGTCTGAAATTGGTTGCCGTACAGCTTTCACTTACACATGGAACAATCCCGTGAGTGCGCCCAGGTGTCGCTCCTTGTGTGTACTGCGAGCCTCGGCTTGACATCTCCCCACTGAAGGCCTAGCCATTCCTTGTCACCGATCTGATTCGTAATGGATGACATAGGAGGAAACCAAATGAAATTGAAGCAACAGACCACATCGAAGACGGTGGCCGTCAAAGCCCCGCCCCTAAACGAAACCTGGTGCTCACACCCTTCCCGTGTCGGCAACTCTCCGTGAACGGATCGCCGCACGGGCCTTCGAGTAACTACGAACGACGTGGATCCGTCAAGGTCCTCTTTGATGACTTCGGCTTCAAAGCGGAGCAGGAAGTCCTCGGAACAAAAGAACACAACGACATGCTGAGATGCCACTTCGTGGTGGATACGCCAGCGAGGAGCAAGGCTCACCAATCATCACCCAGGCAACCTCTGACACGATCAAGGAGCAGATTGCGGTGAGGCAAAACCACTCTCAAATACCACCCTTTGCCCCACTCACCTCTTGCTCCTAGCTGGTGACCTTCCTACAATCAATGCGCCGCCTCCCGGCGAGGCTCGCGCGTCCTTCTTGGCTCGCCCTCACCGCCGCTTTCCCGTACCATGCGCTGAAGCGTACTACTACGCGGGCCCGTTCCTTCCGCTGCCTCTGGCCTACTCCTCGGGTTCCTGGTTACTGATCACACCTCACTGTTTCTGAGTAGTCTTCCAGCCTATGCGGAGTGGGTGTGCGATTGAGAAAGACTATCTCTTACCAGGACTCCAGACTGTATACGTCGATCCAGACACCATTCGCCGAGAAGGGAGTCTGGTGACGCTGCGGCCGTTTCACTCGACGCTACACTGATGCTCCGAAGGGGCTTGATCGAAGCTGTGGCTCGCCTGCACCCCCTTCCTGCTAGCTCCGTCCGGGACACAATGCAGATGTGAGGAGGTGACTGTGCCCCTAGCCCTTAAATCGATCTCAGCATCCCATGTTAGGGTCTGACCAAAAGGAGGGCCATATCCTCACATCGTACTGCACTAGACTTCCACGAGATGTGGCTGGCAAAGGGGAGGCTAGGGCGGCGGGTGCCCTTTGTAGGCCCCCGCCCGCCGGGATCAATCACCACCATTTTCCCCACGCCCCCGGGCTCTTGCGATTTAATCGTGCTCCTCTTGTAGAATGGGCCTCCCCGCGAGGTCCCTGTATGCCCTTCTTCCTCGACCCGCTTGTCATGTTCAAAGAGGTCTTGGGGCCGGCATCATAGCGCGGTCGCTCGCCTCGGCTGCGCGTGTGTCACGACGACGCCATGATCTCTGCACGGGCGCGATGTGAGGACCACAGCATGCCTGGCACCACACTGAGCACACAACGCAACCGAGGGCATCACTTTATGACTCCGTACGCTTGGCTCCAACGGTGGTCTGCGTGTTTTACAATGGCCATCACCATGGCCGTAGTCCTTTGGGGATGCGCCAATGAGCCGCTCGCCAACGTGGCTCGCCAACGTCCGCGCCTATGTGCGGATGGCAGAGCCTGGCACTACGCTCACCGCGCTGACCGCCCATCCGGAGATGTACCGCGGGAAGGTGGTGCTGTTGGGGGAACGATCATTGAAGAAGAAGAGAATGAGCAGGACCTCTGGTTGCATGTCATAAACCGGCCACTGGACCAAGATTATATACCCCATCGTCCCGCCGACATGGACTGGTCCCGAAGCTGGCTCCTACTGGGTGGTGGTGGCAAAGCAACAATTCCCCGCCAGTATCGGGAGTGGGCGCGAATGACGGTGGTCGGACGAGTAACGGGCATGCAGCGATACGAGACCGAGCCGGTGCTGATGCTCCTCTACGTGCGAGGCTGGGGATGAGCTCGGCGCATCACGGGGTCTGGGAGCATGTTAATCCCAATTATATCCCCTCAACTCCGGAGGCATCAAAAGAAATTAAGGTGGGACTCTGCCTTAGCCCACATTCTTCATGAAGATTTCTGTTTCAACTGCAAATACGCCGCTGCCACTACCGAGCAACTCAAGGCGCTCCCTGGGAGGCGTACCTCCGGAGAAGATCATCAAGGGGCGTCCGTATCAACGTGAAAGATGAGCTGGTTCAGAAGAAGGTTCTTCCGCGAGCGACCTACGAGCAGGTCAAGTACAAGATTGTGGCGAAGCTGAAGTAACCTGTTCTATACAGAGGCCGTTCACCTGCCTACACCACTGATTGGGATGAACTACCTGTCATGACGGTCTAACTCCCGCCCCCACTCACCTTGCGAAATGCAACCATTTCCCCGCCTGTGGCCCTTGCGCCGTCGTTCGCATCCTCCTACAATACGCCGTCCTGCGAGGCGTTTGGGTGTCCTTCAATTCATTCGTCCCCTCCTTCGCCTTCAGAGGCGACGGAAGCCTTCGGGAGCCAGAATGCAGGCCATTACGCCAGCTTTCTCATCGCGCTGTCCTCCCCGTTGCGTATGCCCTCCTTTGCAGTTGCACTCCATGAGTGCCGTTCAAACGCGGATGCGGTGCGCGCCCCACGACAATGTCTGGGAGGCAGCCCTTAGACGCAGTGAAGAATCGCTCTGTCACCGTGAAGGACAAGGATCAGGACGCATTGAGACCGCTTGGTTGGAAATCCCAATGCCTGGACGGACTATTGGTGCCTCTCAAGAAGAGTTGCAAGACAGCAAGGATCGGTCCCGGCTGATTCTCATTGTGAAACCTATAGCTTCTGCATTTGTATCTTACGATGTCACTAGAGTGACCCTACGTCGAGGAGCGGCAGCGCTGGGCCTCTTCAACCGGGCTCGTCTTTTTGGTTGACTAAGACAGACCCTTCCGAGGATGTCGCAGCGTGATGTGCGGAGCCGTCTGGATGCTGCACTGAAGGAGCACGGATGTTCACCACGTAAAGTCGATCTACGCTGTAGCCATCCGCGCAGCGCTTAGTTTCCCCCAAACAAAAGCCCCACCCGAGGCGACACGTATGGAAGTCCTGCATAACACCCGCGCTGAACGAAACCACCTCAACGGCATCGACTGTCCTGAGAAGGGCCAGTCCTGCTTGGCTACAACGCCAGCACGCCGCTCGGTCCCCATGGCTCTCCCATAGGAACCAGGATCAAACATGTGTCCTATGTGGTGTTGGCCTACCGCACGTAGTGCGCATAATCGCGTGCCCATCCTCTAAACCATTCACATACCTCTCGAACACACTGGGCGGACAATGCTGATACTTGTTCGTGTGAACGCTTATTGAGGAGCGCGTCGCAGAGCCCCTCCACTTCGGATTGCCATCCTTCACGCTCTAGCTGCGTACGCGCCTGTGTGCTTCTGCCGTCGGCACCATTCAATGCGCGATGGGATGGAGTATGGATGCGATGCAGATGTCCATGGCTCTCCTCCTTTGCTGGATCGTACCAGCGCTGACGTGTGCGGCCCGTCTGCCAACAGAAGACAAACTTTCTTTCCGCTGTCGTGCGGTTCCATGATGTGGCCTCGGAATCGAACAGCTTATGTCCCAGCACCATAATCACGATCCAGCGGAGCGAGCGTCGCCAGCAATTTATATGGTCGTCGGTTGGCATGTTGATCATGAATCAGTTCGTCGGCTCGTAGGTATGGTTCGTATAGCCGAGTCGTGCTCGAAGCCCTATCGACGCACCTACGGATTGTTCTGTCGAACCGATACAACCAGCCACGTCGTAATCTGTACGACAGAGGGGGACGTGCTGCGAACATCTGTTAGCTCACCGGACTTGAGGGAATATAATATAGACCGCGCATGGACGGGCAGGAGTATCGGCGGCGGCTGGCGCTTCGGTTGAAGTGGCTTCAGAACCTCGTTTGTGACTCTTGCGCCCTCGTTCGCATCCCTCCTAGAATACGCGGCAGTCAGCTCTATTGGCTTCCGCAAATTCTAATCAAACACCACGCTCGCTAATCCCTCTTCAGATCCTAAGAACGCGGATATGGAAATCACCTTCACTTGTGGTCGCTGCTGCCTCACAGGACTAACTGACACACCTGTTCCAGGCACGCCCGAGCGTGTGGGGATACCTCTAAGAAAGCTTATCCCAAATTGATCGTCCTGAACCCATCGAACGGCTGCCAGGTCGACTTTCACAGGCTGCGCCAGGTTGGGAAAGCCAGAGCTGCAGTCGCAGACGCGTCCCACACGGAAGGGGGGCGCTCCTTTGATCCGACATCCCTGCAGAGTCAGGTCCACGAGCGTCCCGTCTCCCCGTCCTCCAGCATGTCGATATTCCACCCGCCCATGCATCATGCCCCGAGCACGAAGTCGCTTGGCCATCCTCTTATCTCCTTTTCGGCGAATACCGCTGTACCGTAACCGTATCACGCAGGATCGAGAGCACTAGACCTAAAGGCAGTACTTCGAAAGCAGGGTGACGGAACGTGAGTCTGGAAACGTCAAGGAATGTACAGGGAAATCTGCTCGTGTATTTTCCAACCATTCTGTTCTTGCGCCCACCTTCGTCCCTCTCCTACAATGACGCCTCCCTTGCGAGGCCCCCATGCCCTTCTTGATTCGTCCTTCGCTAGCCGCTGCCCCATCTCACTAAGTCTCCCCAGCCGCTCCAGTACGTTCAAAGACTGGTGCGAAGTCAGCCCGTGCTCGTTCAGCAATTCGAGAATGTCGTCAATGATCTTGTTTTCTCTTTCCGTCAGCAAGTACGACTCAGGAAATGTCGTCCCAGGGATTCGCGCACGGGGGTTCTTCGGTGGCACTCGGTGATGATGTCGTAGAGATCTGGCTTCGTACAGCGGCCCTTCCGGTCCAGAACGGGATTGTCTCAAGAGGCACGTGTCCCACTGGCCTTCTCACTCAAGGTCAGCGTGGTCGCAGCCTAATGCTGGTGACGGGCGGAATGCGGCCCAGCGTTGGGGCCTAGAGGGCCGACAAAGACGCGGAGAAGATGACGATGTAATTCCGACCCGTCAAGTGCCTAGATGATTGGGTTATGACTTCCAGATCCCCTGTGCTTCTTGGAAGGATTTCAACTGGACGAACGTTCACGTAGGCAGTCACGGTTAGGCCATCGCGTTCACATCGCTGGAGGAGGTCACGTGTCTGGTGGTGGAGGACACCGACGGAGAATACCTCCGGAACGCCGACGTCTTCACCCGGACATTGATTGCCGGAGTACGCCGGGCGCGGGGACACGCGAAAGCCCTCGTGCTTTCGCCGCCTGACTCAGACGCGTGCCTCGTTCTCGCCCGCGCCGTGGGCTATGTCTGTCATGGACGACTGGCAGACCGGGTCACATCACCTTCATGCGGACCGTAGGCGGCACATGACTGCGGCGCGGTGGTCCTTTGACGAGCCGTTCACACGACGCGCCTGTCTGTGAAAGGTCAGGCGCTGCCCTCCCCCGGTCAATCTCACGGACCCGTCCGGGTTGAGACGCGACGAAGTTGTCCAACGTGGTGGACTGATAACTCGTGAAGGCACCTCCCACATACAGGTCCCCGCTCACATCTCGCGGTGCGAGGCTGAGCACGTCACCGTTGAACCCGGCTCCGGTCGCAAAGGTCCCATCCACCGTCCCCGTCCGCAGTGAGCCGGACCACGCGATTCACCGCCGCCACCGTTTGTAGCTGGTGAAGGCACCTCCCACATACAGGTTCCCGCTCCCATCGTCGGTGCGAGGCTGAGCACGTCACCACCGTTGAACCCGGCTCCGGTCGCAAAGGTCCGCATCCACCGTCCCCGTCCGCATTGAGCCGGACCACGCGAAACGCCGGCGTCACGTTGTAGCTGGAGAAGGCACCTCCCACATACAGGTCCCCGCTCCCATCTGGTGCGAGGCTGAACACGCGCATCGTTGAACCCGGTTCCGGTCGCAAAGGTCCCATCCACCGTCCCCGTCGCAGTGAGCCGGACCACGCGATTCACCCCCGCCACCCCTTTGTAGCTGGTGAAGATGCCTCCCACATACAGGTTCCCGCTCCCATCTGGTGCGAGGCTGAGCACGTCAGCGTTGAACCCGGTTCCGGTCGCAAAGGCCCCATCCACCGTCCCATCCACATTGAGCCGGACCACGCGATTCACCGCCGGCGTCCCGTTGTAGCTGGTGAAGTTGCCTCCCACATACAGGTCCCCGCTCCCACTGCTGGTGCGAGGCTGAACACGGCATCGTTGAACCCGGTTCCGGATCCGGTCGCAAAGGTCCCATCCACCGTCCCCGTCGCAGTGAGCCGGACCACGCGATTCACCGCCGTCCCGTTGTAGCTGGTGAAGTTGCCTCCCACATACAGGTTCCCGCTCCCATCTGGTGCGAGGCTGGTCACGTCACCGTTGAACCCGGTTCCGGTCATCAAAGGCCACATCCACCGTCCCATCCACATTGAGCCGGACCACGCGATTCACCGGCGTCCCTTTGTAGCTGGTGAAGGCACCTCCCACATACAGGTCCCCGCTCCCATCTGGTGCGAGGCTGCGCACGGGAGCGTTGAACCCGGCGGCTCCTGCGTTCTGGCCTCCTCCGTCACCGTCACCTGCCACCTCCACCGCACGCTATGGCCATCAACGACAGGGCCACCACGAGCCCAATTCCGCGTAAGCGAGAAATTGTGATCGGGCCCATGGATGCCTCCACTGCTAGGTGATGAAGTTGGTTGGCGAGCGACGGATCGGCTCTGGGACTGTGGGAATTGTGGGCGAGTTGTAGCACTTGAGTTGCGACCTGTCTAGCCCCTCAAACGGGGGTACAGCCACTACCCGATAGGCGTGTGGGCTGATCCGCAGCCGGTGCCGCCGTGGGAGTGGCGGAAGAGAACACGGTTGTGTGGGATAATTCCATGACCCCGGCGAGTCCGATGAATCGGGGCGCGTCTTACGTGCCATTTAGCCGGGGCAGTGCGAGGGCGAGACAGTTAGCTTTGCGGTTTCAGAGATGTCCATCTCGGCTATTCTGGGAAGTATTAGTCAATTGCCGGCACCCAATCTATTTGAGGTCTCGGAAATCTTGCTAAACCCTGAAGTAGAGATGTCTTGAAAGCCAGTAAGGGGTGATCCGTTGTGTAACGGATGTGGAAGAAGTCTTCCGGGACGGCCTTTGCCACGTCAACGGGTTTTGTATAGAGAAATCCTCGGCCCACAATAAAGAGTCCGTACAGGTGGGGTTGGGTTGCCAAGCTTCTTCGAGAAATCCGCCATTCTCTGAGCAAGCCGTTCAAGATTTTTGTAACAGCGTCCGAAGCCTCAAAGGCAAAGACGTACGATCGTATGGAGGGAATCTTGGCAGCCCACTCAGGATGCATGAGAAATGTTTGAACTGGGCTACTAGCGAACCCATTCACCCAAATCAATTTTCACTCGCTTCAAGTCGCTTGAGACCCGAAGCCGTTATGGTCACCATCATGTCCTCGGTCACATCGATGTACCTCTGCTCTTTCAAGGACTGGAATACTGGTTGTATGTCGGCAGTGTGGTTTGGGTCGAAAAGAAAATGGAGGCCGGCAGAAACCAACGGGCCATGTTTTTTGAGAACTGATAATACCTTTCGCTCAAGCTCACATCGCTGGTCCTGTTCCGTATCATGCGGCGGGCAATAGGTTGTGTGATCCATATTATTCAGCAGTTGACATCAAACTCTAGCGCAAAAAGAAGCCCGATGCCGCTGGGGAACGCTGTTGCTCATTTATCGGTCGGCTTCCATTCACGGACCAGCTTTTGCGACACTTCCATTTGAGCAGGTGTGAGCTTCGTCGCGAGCCTGTCTCGGAGATCTAAGGCATCTTTCTCCCTTGCGCGGCGGCGAGGGTGAACCACACCTCGGCGAGCACATTATCCTTCAGGGTTTCGTCGCCCGTGGCGTACATCACTCCCAAGTTGTGATAGGCATCTGCGTCCCCCTGCATGGCCGCCAAGTAGTACCACTCCATGGCTTCCTTGAACTCCTGCGGAACTCCCTGGCCTTCGGCATACATCACCCCAAGGTTGAATTTGGCCTTGGCTTCCCCCTGTTCGGCCGCCAAGCGGAACAATCGCACGGCTTCTTTGAAATCCAAGGGGACGCCCTCCCCTTTGCGTACAGCAGCCCAAGATTGGTTTGGGCCTTGGCTTCTCCTTGTTCGGCCGCCGAGCGATACCACCGCACAGCTTGTTTGTAATCCACCGGGATTCCTAGGCCATTGGCGTACATCGCGCCCAGGTTGTCTTGGGCCTGTGCGTGCCCCTGCTCAGCTGCCAAAAAAACCAGTACTCTGCCTGTTTAAAATCCTGGGGAACTCCCTCACCCTTGACGTACATCAACCCAAGCAAATATTCGACACGAGCGTCGCCATTCGCTGCCAGAGGGTTCAATTCGCGAAACGCAGTGGCGTAGTCCCCACGATAATAGGCTTCCTCGCCAGCACTATAATCAGCCCATGCGGGAGCGGCGACGCACGTAAGGGAGAACATGAGGACAATGGAGGATCGTAGCGACTTACGTGCTGGATTCCTTATGCAAAGGTCTTCGCACGTTCCTTGAAGTTCGGCCACCCGGGATTTCCCAGTTTTGTACCTGTGTCCAAAACGGTGGGCCTCCCGGCTTGGGCGACGGACTCGGCGAAGGTGACGGAGAAGGATGCGTGGGTCCCGGCGTCGGTTTCGGATCTCCGATTTAACGCGGCTCCATCATCGTCACGAATTCCACCATCGCCAATACACACATCAGCACCGCTCCTCCCCGCTGCCTCGTGGAATTTACGGGATCGGAAAACATGGTTACCACCACCGGCCTCTTCTCTTCGCTGAACACGAACTATCAACGAATCCGTCTCTCGACAACCAGCATCGCAGTATCTCCGGGCCTGAAATTGGAATCGGCGAACAAGCATCGCGCACCTTTTGAGAACTGAATGAACCGCAAATGGCTTGCCACCGATTTTGGATGGAGGGCAATCGTGAACATCTTCAAAGCTGTCCGGGCGTTAGAGTGATTATCAGAAGCGGAACAGTACGGGGTCTTTGCCCTGTCAGGCAGAACATTTTGTCCGTCGACGGACATTCTATCCGTCGTAATGTGCTGGTGGTATCGGAAGTATGCGCCAGGGGATACGGTGCTGGAAGAGTTAGAGAAGGGCTATTTGATCTCAACAAGAAGCCAGTCATACCCGATAACACTATCTATCAAATTCAGCGGCAGCTCTTGTCCAATCCGACAAGAGGATTCTCGTTCGAAGGAGCCCCGAGCCACACACACTTCGGACTAGCAAAAAACAAATGGCCAGCCCCTTGTCGAGGACCGGCCATTTACTTTTCGGACTCTCTTAAAGTTAAATCTGACCGGACTTCCGTCTCCAGATCCCGATAGCGGCCAACCCGGCGCCGAGCAACATCAATGACGCCGGTTCAGGGACACCGTTACGGGGAGTGGTAGCGTCTACCGGCCCGGTATTGCCGTTGGGGGTTAAGACGTCGGCAACGAAGACGTTACCGAGGTTATTCGGGACGGTCAGGTCGGCAATCGTCGCGTCGGCAACATGGAACACGATATTGTCGGAGAAGGCGTCAGATCCACCATTGCCACACGTGGAACACTCGATCCCGAACAAGAAATTCCCTGTGCCATCCCCATTCAACGCCCCAGTTGTTGCAGCCAAGGTCTGGCCTAAAACGGTCTGATCGACCGTAACATCTCCCAGGACGATTGCAGTCCCGTTGAATTTGAAGGCTTGGAAGTCAGCAGCGCCCGTTTTAGCGAATGCATAACCATCCGCCAAGTCCACTGTGACATCGACGGTCGACCCGTTTTGTGCCAGCGTCACGGTGCCAAATGGTGGGGTGCCACACCCGCCCGTGCAATGGTCGCTCGTTAAGTCGAAGATGGTGTTGGCATAGGCGGGACCGGCAACAACCAGTCCAACCACCAGCAACGCTGCGATCAGCAGCCCTTACCAGTCTGTTTGAGTTTTTCCTCATATATCTTCCTCCTTTCATGATGTTTCTCCTCTTCAATTTGTTTGTTAATTCAAACATTTTTTGAGGATTCTGCCTTTGGGTTGAGCACATTACATGCCAGTATTCTGTTCTTTGACGAAGAAGAATCAGCTTTTCATTGACTTCCGTCTCCACACCGATCCCGGCTAAGCCGGCGCCGAGCAGGATCAATGATGCAGGCTCAGGAACCGAAGGCGGTCTCACGTTCAGTGTGCCCGCGATAGGACGCGGTGGTGTTCGGCAGGCTGCCGGCGTCCGTGGTGCCGGTTCACCACGAGGATGAGCGGGCCCGTGTAGTTGGCCAGCGAGCAATCGTCCTCGGTATCGACGCCGAAGGTATTCGGCGAGAGCGTAAAGGCGTTCCCGTTCAGCGTGGCTGAGGAAAGTCAATGTTCGACCCTGGCAATTCGGCAACGGTAATCAAGGCGGCATTGGCTTGCAGCGCCCCGCTGATGGTGAAGGTGAAGGTATCAGTGAAGGCCAAGGAATCGGTGTGGGTCGCCCCGAAGAAAGTCGAAGTACCGAGACCTATGACTATAGGAGGTGGGGTGACATTGTTCGCGCGTGCGTCGGTAGCAATAATGGCGATGGCGGCAATCATGACTGCGATGATGAGATTTTTCATTTTAGACCTCCAAAAGGAATTTCGTTGACCCCTGCCTTCGTTACTGTCCTCATCTTTTCTTGCCATCCTTGCTGCTTCAAACCCATCCTCTGATAGATATTTGCTCATTGGGTGAGCACATCCTGTGCCAGTGTCATGAATCATAATAACGTATTTAAATACAATGACTTATAAATTTTTCATTGAACCAACCGCCCAGCGTCTGTCAGAACTTATTACAGCGAAAAATCGCCAAAGTTTGGCATTTACTATAATAACGAGAGGATGAATAGCAAATACGTATGTATTTGTACGCGAAAACATTTCTTTACACTGTAAATCTCTGCAAAGTGGCTCTGGGTGCGGCTTTTCAGCCGCATCAGGGGTGCATGGGCGGTGATACGTATGACAAATCGAGCTGTAGGATTCGTTGCAAGAATAAGACAAGATAAGCTAGGTTCAACCAGAGTGCACTTTCGAAGTCTTAGGAGGCCGCAGGGGGACGCGGATCGTGGGCCTAAATAAGTCAGGTAGTAGGCTCCTCATCAACACACAAGCCCCACACCGGTAGGCGTGAGGCTCGCAAGGGACACCCGTTCTGTTCTCCGTCTCGATTAGGCGAGTACGCGACCCCGCTGCTTCCACTGCCAGAGTGCGATGCCCATGAGGCACAAGGAGAGCAAGCCGAGTGTCCCCCTTCTGGCACCGCGTCAAGGCGCTCGGTCGTGTACTGAACGGTTCCGCCGAGGTAGATCCCATATCATGGCGGCTGCCTATCACTATAGATGGGGTCCACAAAGGCATCCACGCATGCGGCGGTCTGACAGGCATAGAGTTCTGCACCGAAGAAGGTTGGACCAATCCAGGGTGTCTCCGAGAAGGTCAAGTTGGGCATATCCAAATCAATCTCGTTACCGTATTGGTCCGCCATCGGAAAGTAGTACGGGCTGTAGAACAGCCCTTGAACGGTCCGCCACTGATCGCCAAGTGGTCCAGACGCGGTAATCGTGGCCGTGCCTGGTGGGATGTAGATCTGAAAGATGCCTCCAGCCCCGCTCTCGACCCACTGAAAGTGAAACGAGAAATCGAGCGTTTCGGTACAGGGCGAGGGCGTACAGACATCATTCCCGAAAATAGATAACTGTCCCTCGACGTTATAGGTGTAGGGATTGAAGCTCGTTGCGCCAGCAGGGACAGCGGGCAAGCCGATCAGGCCTATCACGACTAAGTAGACTACGGCGATCATTCGGCTAAACATGATGGACTCCTTCCCACGACCTGCACGTTACGATTTGCGGGAATGTCTGCATACGTGTTATAGAGTACGAGAATCTACGCATGCACCGTAGGGCTGCAATCAGGAGGGATACAATCCCTCAGAAGGAGGGCGAGGTTCTACGTAATCATATGTTCCTTGAGTCCGGTGATGTTTTGTGCCCAAAGAGAAAAAGTGATGGTACGTCGTCACCAAGTCGCCACGGAAGGAATCCCTCCCTTAACAGACACACCCTGTATATTTCGTTACTTTTGTTGCTGTGGCGCACTTGCGATTCCGTGCGTTGCTTCACGCTACCTCCTTCACCGGACCTGGTTGAAGTCTCCGTCCTCGATGGCGACACCATCGAAGTCCTGCACAACCAACGGCCTGTACGTATCCGCCTCTACGGCATCGACTCACCTGGGAAATACAACCATTTCCCCCACCTTGGCCCTTGCGCCTTCATTCGCAACCTCCAAGTAGCCAGACTACTCTGGCTTGCCGCTCATGATGCATTTGGTTGCGCCGCAAGTTTCTTTTCGAGCGGTTTTATGTCTCGTCCTAGGACTCTGAAGGACGTGAGCCGATCAGTATTGTCAAAGTTAGCCTGCGCAGTAATTTTGTCTCCTCTCAGGCCATATTCCGTCGGAGTCGCAACTATTTCCCACAATGCGATCGTAAAGACATCCGCGGCAAGGTGGAAGATGCCGCGTCCTATTTTCCATCCTGACGAGGATCCCCTCATAATACTCAAACAGTGTCCTCTCGGCTTCCATCGACGTTCTTTACACTGGACTTCGGAGCCCCCAGCCGTTCAATTACTACATCACGCGACATCCCCCCGCGTCTAATGCTTCGGTGTCGACGCGAGGTGGCTGCGTGAAAGCCATATAGACTCCGCACCCTGAGGTGAACAAAGATGCGAGACCAACGAACAGTGCGATCGCTAAGCTTTTCATATTGATCCCTTTCTCCGGCCTCATAAGGCCGGTCCACACTCACCTGTGTGGCTGGTGATTACGACTAGAGACTTGCACTGTTAGAGTGAGCATCTCGCAAGCGACGTGCCTAGTATCTGAGTACGTATGTCCGCTGTGAGTTTCCGATCAGTTTTCCTAGACTTGTACCCCTGCACAGTCTTTCTTAGGAAGATGGATCGCAGTCCACGTGAATCGGAAGCGATTCAATGCTGAATCAAATTTGATTCGATGGGACACTCAAAACTCGCGATCCTAGATCGGGCGCACCCTTGGAGACGTGCTCCTGCCGGATGGCACTCAACGCCAATCATGCGCTGGTCACGTGACGGCTGGTGTTGGTGGTATCGGAAGTATGCGCCGGGGATACGGTGCTGGAAGGGCTGGAGAAGGACAGCGCGAGAGGGCGAAGAAAGGCTTGTGGGCTGATCCACAGCCGGTACCGCCGTGGGAGTGGGAGGAAGAGGAAATCGCGTGAGTGGGCCGACTTATGTCTTGGCGTTGACGCGTTTTGGATCCAACCTGCGGGGCTCGCAGCGGGACGCGGATTATCGGGCCAAAATAAAATTTATTCAGCCGACCCTCTGGTGATTTGCCGATGCGTCCAGGGGAAACCTCTCGCTGACCGTCACGCTGCCGAATGAGCAACGGATCGAGGATTCCTGAAGCTGTCGCCCGATGGTCGAGAGAGCAGGGGACTCACGCCCTGCACCCCAAAATCATCAAATGACTCGAAACACCGCAATCATCAACGGGCATCCTCGGCCTAGCGCACACACCAGGCGAGGAGGGTGCCGGTCTTATTGGCGAGCTCACGTCGCCAGAGTTTAAGAACACGAGCCACGCGTCGGTCGGACCGTTCGCGAAGGTTGTCGCCGACCAATAGTACAAAGCTGTCTGACGCTGGTAGGGATTAAGGCGCGCCGGTAGAGCGGGGTCGAATTAAACTCGCCAACTCCGCCACCGTCACCTTCAGCGCCTTCGCCAGCCGCCGAACCACGATCTGATCCACCGCCGCGACCGCTGACTTCCAGGATCGTTGGTGTTCAGCCGCCTCTTCGATCTTCCGATTGTCGGCCCGCGTCAGCGTGGTGGGTCCCCAAGGCGGTCATGGGGTGGCCCTCCGGCCCTTGCGCAGACGCCGAGCGGGCGGGGGTCCGCCAGGGCCTTCTCCAGCACGTCACTGATATAGCCTTCAACGTGTAGCCTTCCGCCCGCTTCAGATCCAGCTTCACCTTGAGCGCGTCCGGCACGGTCAATAATATATCTTTCATGGCAGGTCCTCATTGTCGTCAATGAGACGACTGCGACATTGCTAGCTCATTAGAGCGTGGAATATAGGAAAATACTAGCCCTCTTGTGTCGCTGTGTTCATAGGGGTATCATGCCCCCGATGCCCGCCCCACCGTCCAAAGTCCTCTACATTCGTGCCGTGCCCGCCGACCTGTCCAAGAAGCTGAAAGGGGCTGCCGCACTGCAAGGCACCAGCCTCCAGGAATATGTGGTCGAGGTGCTCCGGGTCCACGTCACCGAGCCTGGAACGCAAGGGCCTCCTGCCGAAGGGCAAGTAAGAAGCGCAGAGCGGTTGGCGTAGCAATTAAAGCCTCGCTGACCATGCGAATTCTATTGCTGCTAACCGCATTGCTGTTCGCTGGAAGTAGAATCGCGCAATCACAAGTACCATCCCCAAGTACCGGGGTAAAGCGTCAGCCAATACAACAGAATCCCACCGCCAGCCAGAAGCCAGCCACCGAAGATCAGCGCGGAACCGAGAAAATACCGTTTGTCATAACGGAAATTCCATCCGAAACAACTCCCGAGCAGGCCGAACAAAATAGAAAAGCAATACGTAACTGAACGAAGTACCGAGCAGTTACGTATTGCTGACCTTGAGCGCCGATCGCGATCGTGAACGTCTTCATGTGTTGGTGCAATACTGCCGTTGCTGCCGAATGCACATGCGCGCGCCCAAGGGTGTCTCGTTGCGGTCGGCACGTTCGTCAGGACTCGGATGCAGATCGCGCTCGTAGTAGTACATCGCTACGTCAGCCAGCGTTCGATCGAGCGTGTCGGCGCATTTGCCGCCGCGTCGAACTGCGTATTGTCGCCGTCGTTGTTCGCAAAGGCGTTCGTTGTGACGGTCACCGACTCGTTCCACGCACCGTCCGAGAACAGCAGCGCGAAGTTGTTCTGGACACTGGCCTTCCGGCGACGGCATAACTGGGCAACGCGAATCGCCGGGCGACGTGTTCGGGCCTGAACCACCGGAACGGCATTCGGTACTTACCAGCCTTGTCCAGCGCGTACGTAGCGGTGCGCCATTGTTCGAATCGACCTTGTAGATCTGATTCATCATCGTTTTCTTGTTGCCTACGCGGTACGACGCATTCATCGATGCGACGGGCAGCCGCTCGTTCGCGTCGTTCAGCGCACGACATAGCTGAAAGTGATGTTCGTTACGTCGGACACGGTTCTGGCTAAGCGCCGCTTTCGCGGTGTATTCGCGGCTCCGGTAATAGGTGAACCAGTTCGCGAAGTTCTGGATTTCCTCCATACGTACACGCGGTCGGATGGCGCAATCGTGGTCCTGGCTCCAGTCGCCGTCGTATGTCATGGCCGGGTTGCGAGGTTGCAACTCCATGTCGGTGACCCGGGTATTGCTGATCTCTGACAGCTTGTGTTGTGCATTCCATGCCGGATCCGGGTCGCCGTCGTCGGTAGTGCGCAACAGACGGTGTTGTTGCTCAGGTTCTTCAGTTCTCGCAGTCGCCCCGGCAACCGACTTCACGACGGGACGCACCGATGCTATACGATCGGCGTCGTCAGATTGATCGTCTGAATGACCGCGTCGTACGGATCCGCGGCGCGGCGGTCGGCGGCACGTTCGGGAAGCCGACGTTGCCCGGTTCAACCCGACCCAGGGGCGTATCGCACCTGCGGGTTGTAGTAGACGGTGTTACCGCGAGTTCAATCGCGCCAGTACACCGTAGTTGTTTCCGGCGAAGGCCGGATCGGCTGCCAGTGCACGCCCGTCGGCAGAATCGCTGAGTTGCTGCGTACACGTTAATGCCAACGGCACGAGGTATTGGTACTGATCGTGGCTGGATTCTTTGATCTTATTGTCTTTGATTCCAGCATTCGTCAGCTGTGAACTCGCCTTCGGCGCCGTTCGTCATGACCCCAGTCCATGCGCTTCCCGAGTCGTCCAGGATGATTACACGTTCGCCCGGAGCTGATCGCGTCCTCGAGCGGCACTTTCGCAGTTGAAGTCGAATTCGACCTCACCCGGCGGCGGCGGCGGCGGCGGCGGCGGTGCGGCGGTGACGTTGACGATCACGTTGATCGGACGGATGTCGCCACACCGTCGTCCAGCCGGATGACGAACGAATCGGTACCGACGAACATCGGGTCCGGCGTGTGCCAGGAACGCGCCATCGGCCTGAACGCCGAGCCCGTGCCGGCAAAGCCCATGCCCAACGAATCAGGCGCCGTGTCCCCGATGACAGACCGATCCGTGTCGGGGTCGAAACCGTGGCTGACGATACCGCCGGCCGCCAGAATGTCGAGGAAGCTGCCCTGCACTACGGTGTGTAGCCGCCACGATGCTCGACTGCACCGGCGCGTCGCTCACCGCATTGACGACGACCGTGACGGTCGCTGTCGCCGTTTGACCGTCCGTCCTGATCGTGTAGCTGAAGTGATCGGTACCGTTGAAATTCTGCTTCGGCGTACTGATGCTGTTGCCGTTGATCTCGAGTGAAATCGTTCGGCAGCGTCACGCTCGTGCCGGTCGCGTCGAGCACGGTCGTCGGCGTCGTTTCGAGCTGTTCGATACGGTACACCACCGATCGTCACGGTGACTCCGGCGCTCACGATCGTCGTCGGATCATCGCCGTGCGTGTATCGTTGGCGAGCACGTCGATGCTGAGCGGCCAGTCATCTTCGTCCATGGTCGCGCGCTGTCGTCGGCCGCGAGCGGAATGTCGTTGACCGAATTGACCGTGACCATGAACGCATCGTCGACAGAAGCGCCCGCGAGGTCTTGCGCATGAACGGTAATTTGCGCCAGTCCATTCATGTTGGGCGCGAACGTCAGCGTCAGGTTTTGACCCGCGATCCCGGTGCTCACCATCGCGGTGTTGGTGTTCGAAGTGATCGAAAAGGCCAGCGCATCGTTGGTCGCGAGGTCGACATCTGCGAAGTACGGGCCGAGCAATGACGATCGGCGCGGAGTCCTCGGGCGGATTCTGGTCGTAGTCTGCGTCGACGGTCGGTGCGTCATTCACGGGCGTCACCGCCAGGGAGTGATCAGCTGTGACGCTCCCACCAGAAGCGTCCTGAGCGAGCACAGTCACCGTGGCGGTGCCGTTTGATCGGGCGCGAGCGGCATCGTAGCGTGCCGCCGCTGATGGTCGGAGTCGGCGCAAAAACAATGAGCCGTTGGACACGCTCGAGACGGACAACGTCAGCGGATCGTTGTCAGGATCGTTGAACACGCCCGCGAGGTTCGCCGTCACGACGCCTGCATCCTCGTTACCGTGATAGGCGCCGGCAAGGCTGCCACCACGGGCGCGTCGTTTACCACGGTCACGTCGATCGACACTGCTGCCGGGGGCGCTGGTCTGTCGTGCCGTCGCCGAAGGTGAACGTGAAGCCATCGGCGCTGCTGAAGTCCGGTGCGGGCGTGAGCAGATTGGGTGCGGTACCCGTCAACGTGCCGTGACCTGGGAGTCCCCGCGGTATACGTGAGCGTACCGCCTCGACGTCGCTACCCGAAAGCGTGATCGACAACGGTGCATCCTCTGCGGTCGTCAGTCGCTTGAGCACCGCGACGGGCTGGATCATCCGTTGCGGACACACGGTGATCGATACCACGCCGCATCCATCGTCAGTACCGTCATTGACGGTGAAGGTGAAGTTGTCAGCACCATTGAAATTCGGCGCTGGCGTATACGTCAGGCTCGGTGGCGTGCCTGAAAGCGTGCCGCTGGCCGGGGCCGTCGCCAATGGTGAACGCGTCAGTCCGCTACCTCGACGTTTCCGTCAGCGTGGATGGACGTCGCCACGTCCTCGGATGTCGAGATTGTCAGCATCCGCGGTCGCGCGTCCACCGGCGCTCACCAGCAATCATGACCGTGGCGACTACGCTATCGCTCGTCCCATCGTTCGCCGTGAAACGCAAAGGAAGCCGGCACCGTCGAAGTCCGAATTCGGCGTGTACGTCAGGTCGGGCGGCGTACCGCTCAGCACGCCGCTTGCCGGTGGCGCCACGACGGCAAATGTGAGCGGGTCGCTCTCGAGATCCGTTGCCGTCAGCGTGATCGCAAGAGGCGCATCCTCTGGCGTCGTAACCGCTTGATCGATCGCTACCGGCGGCGCCCCTACCGCAAACGCAGGCTGTCCCAAGCCCAAGCAGGCGAACAGCACCAACGCTGCACACAACCATGTCCTGACCAACTCTGCTAAGGCGGATACGTCACAAACAAACCTCCTGGTGCGACTGCCGTCAGTCGCATCGGTTCACTCTAGAAAATCAGGCCGAAATGTGCTTTGCAGCAGCACTCGGGCATTGTGTGGTGCCACCGACGCCGCGCGCGGTGATCCGGAGATTTCGATTCGATCGAAACAGCGCAGTACGTCGTTGCGTGCACGATACGGGTTGTCGGTGCGCTGGCACGCTCGCGACCCACTCGATGATGTAGCGCGGCTGCTCGGCGACGCCGGCGATCGCTGTTTGCCGGCAACGACCACGCTGTTCGCGCCGGTCCAGATGTTCGCCTGCTCCCAGCGCTCGGTGCTGCAGCGTAGTCCGGATGCTTTCCACAGACCGTTGTTGCCGCGCCGGCGGAAACAAGCGCCGATCGAGTTGACGCTTGTTGCGCAGAAACGTCTCAGCCGGTACGCAGCGCAACTTCCGGCGGATTCGAACGCCAGCACGCTGTCGTGCGTGTTGCGCGCCATCCGCTCTTCGATGACTGGTGGTCTGCACTGGCCGACACGCCGATGATCGTGAGGACCAGCAGCAGCACCAGGCTGATGAAAAGGGCGACTCCTCGCTGATTCTTCATGGTGCGATCACCTAGTTCCTGAAGCTGATGGTCTGACTGAAGGTGCGCGTGAGCGGCGAACCGGCGTATCGCTGACGACATCGACGCTGTTCGCGGTAACCGACGATGCGCAGCGCGCGAATCACGTTCGGCACCGACCTGATCAGAACGTGACATACCGGTTCGCCGACGTGATGACCGTGTCGGCCGGCAGTCGTGTCGACGCCGAACCGGACGCGCGCAGACCTTCGATGCCTTCGATCAAGCTCGACCGGCGCGTCTTCGCTGGTCTTGCGCCACAGCGACCACGGGGTTTGATTGCGGTTGTTGGTGCCGGTGCCTTGCGCGACGTAAGTAGATGTCGGTCAGCACGCGACCGACGCTCGGCACCTGCCGCGTTGTTCGCTTCGCCGTACGGCATCGCCCGTCGGCGACAACGTTCACAGCGCGGCGCGTTCTGATACAGAGCCGGACCGACCGCCGGACGCGACGTTTCGAGAGCGTCGCGGTGCGCACCGGCGACGTTGATGTTCGCGACGCGAAACACCGTCGCCTGTTCGCAGTTGTTGATCGCGACGAAATTGCCGGCCGCGAACTCCGAGTGCCGGTCCTCCGGAACCTCCACTGTCGGTGTCAGCCGTCCGATCTGAACGATCGCAGCAGATACGCGCCCAGGAACCTGCACGTGCCGCAGCACGAGAATGTCGCTCTTGCTGGCTGCAGCTTCGTAATGTCGACGCCGTTCTGGCAGCGATGTACAGCCGACGGCCGAGCCGAGGCGCGGCAGCGTCGTCAGAGCGCGGCGTCCAGTCGTTGACCGGTTGTTGCCAGCCGTTGACGCCGTGTAGACGCCTGAATCGGCGTCGTGATGTCGAACTCGAAAAGTCTGGTTCCACGCGCCGTTCAGCAGCGTCTTGATAGATCTTTGCCGGCTCCGGGTCGCAACCGAAATAGCCGGCGGCACGCGCCGAGCGGCTGCCATGAAGTCGACCGCAAAGCGCGCGTTCTCCTGCATCCGCGACTGGCCGTTCAGCAGCGTGTACGTCTGGTTGTTGCCGACGAACAGCGTGACGATGCCGGCGGTGACGACGACGCCCAGCGCCAGCGCCAGCATCAGTTCGATCAACGAAGAAGCCCTGCGCGCGTTTCATGTTCGCGTCATCCCTGGCTGTCGATGCGAGATGGCGTTGGATTGCGGCTGGTTCGGCTTCCTGCCATTGCACCGTGATGGTCACGATGCGGTCCGCGCGCACTGACTCGCTGATCTGGCCATCGCCGCTCGGCAGCCCAGGTTGATCGCGCCGCGAGCGGGAGCAGTGACGCCGTCGCGCAGATCGCGACACAGTACGCGTTCGCGTTCCACATTGCCCAGCGAGCACTTCCACAGCGGCCTGGTCGAACGTCGCCATTTGCGCCTCGCGTGCAGTCGGCCGCATGACAGTTCGGTCGCGACCGCGGGCGGCGCCGCCAGATTCAGCGAGGCCGCCGTAGGTCGCGCCGGGATTGGCGCGCATCCGGTCGAGACATGTCGTACGCGAGCTGCACCGCCTCGGCGCGCACGAGCGCGCCGCGGTTGTTCTGCAGACTCGACCATCTGCAGACCGGTAATGCCGAGTACGCCGATACCCATCACGAGTACCGCGACGAGCAACTCGATCATCGAGAATCCGCGATGCGCTTCTGCATGTTCATCACGGGTTGCAGTCCAGAGTAGCCATCGGGGGTTGGCGTTAGACACGCGCCCGATCGCGCTGATGTCGATACCTGGCGGCCGACCGTCGTTCGACTGCCGGGTTGCAGCAGGTCGACGGCACCGCCGCGCCAGCGCGTCAGCCGGTGGCAGCCAGCAGGCCGCGCGAGTTGAACGTCAGCGTGCCGATGCCGTCCGAGCGCGCGCCATCGCCATTGAGCGTGTTGTCGCCGAGGCCGCGATAGCTACGCAAGCTCCGTGCCATCGCACGCGGGCGTGCGCCGGATTGCCGACCACGACGCACCAGCCCCGGACCCCACTCGTTGGCGGCGTCGGAGGCGTACGCGCCACGCACTGAAACGACCGTCACCGCGTCGACCTGGCCTCGCTGCGCGCGTATTGCACAGACGACGAGGAAATCGTTCACCTGCGCGGTCAGCGTGCGCTGCGCGACGAAGGCGTTGAACGCCGGCAGCGCCAGTCCGATCAGCACGGCTGCGATGGCCAGCGTGACCATGAGTCTCGATGATCGTGATGCCGCGCTGACGCGCGGATCGCGAGATCGAATGACTTTGAAGCTCGTCTCATATCCTCGTCACTCATTCGATGGTCGGTTCGGGACCGGCATCGCTACTGCCCATGACGGGTCGCGAGCCAGTCTATGGAAGCCCCGGCGCGATGAAAGCGAACGCCGATGAATGGAAGGCTTCCTGACGGATGAGCGGTGTAACGAGAATGTAGCGTCGGCCAGGCCTCCCCGGCCAGTCGCTCCATCCAGACTCAGTGCGACCAGCCGCGTTTCGTTAGCGTCGCCGAAGTCCCATCGTGTGGCGTTCGGTCCCACCGCTGTTGCCCCGCTCGCGTCGATCTCGAGCATGCCGTTCGCCCGTAACCGGCCCCGACGTGGGCGTCGCGCGAATCGTGAACGTGTTCGCATCGGTCGCGGCGGTGACCGCGATCGCGTACATGGTCGTGGGTCGGCGTAGATGTTCGGCGGTCACCGGCACCGGTGTCCGCGCCGCCGACGTGCCCGCGTACGTGAACGTTTGCGCTGGCGAGCCGCTCCATGACCCTGCGCGCACAGCATCAGGTCCTTCTCTGCGTTGGTGCGCTGGGTGCGAATGCTGTATTCCTGATAAATAGGTACAGCGACCGCCGAAACGATCGCCATGATCGCGAGCGCCACCAGCAGCTCGATCAGCGTGAATCCGCGAGTCCGCATGCGTTATGCCTTTTATTTGCCCTGCCGGACTCTATCGATGCGTCGACGGCCGCCCAACCGGCCTCCGCCGAACGGTCGGAATCGACCGATGAGCGGAATCGGCGCGAGATGACGTCAGTGCGGAATCGGCTCGACCTTCAGGATCGAGACGTCGAAAATCAGGTTCTTTCCGGCCAACGGATGGTTGAAGTCGACCACGACCAGGTCGCCTTCGACCGATCGGACGACACCGGGCAACTCCGCCTCCCGGACCCGCAAACGAGACCCACCAGGCCGGGTTCCGGGACCACGATCCGATGCGAACTGCGCCGATCGGCATGAAGCGCAGGTTTTCTTCGCGCTGCTTCACCGAATGCCGTCTCGGCAGCGAGTATGCGCAGTTGCTCGTCAGCGCCGGCCGCAGAGGCCGAACAGCGCTCGCTCGAATCCCGGCAACAGACTGCCGTCGCCGACGTTGAACGTCGCCGGACGCGATCTGCGCGTGGAGTCGACCTCTTCTCCGGTCTCGAGAAGCGATGGAGAAGTGCAACGTGACCCGCGTGTCGGGCCCGACCGTGGTCATCGACGTGCGTCAGGTCGTGCGGGCCGCGCGCTCGCGACGCGAATCGCGCAGCATCGACGCGATCCACGACACGGCGCCGATCGAGATCGCCGAATCCCGCCACGTTGAACGCCGGGAAATAGTGGTCGTCGTAGTGCGCCAGCGCGAAGTCGACGACATAGCCGTGGACCGCACGATCCCAAAGGTTGCCGAGCGCACCGCCCAGCGACGAGGCCATACGCCCAACCCAGCAGCCGATCGGTGGCGGGCAGGCGCCGGATTTCCATCACCAGATAGATCGAAAATGCGATCGCCAGAACGCAACGAGCATCCAGCGCTGCCAGCCGCCCTGGGTCAGCGAGAATACTGAACGCCGCCCCTTCGTTGTGCAGGCGAACCCAGCTGAAGACCGGCAACATCGGCACTTCCTGCCCCAACACCAGCACGCTGTTCGACGATGCCCTTCGTCACGCGGTCGAGCACCCACACGACACCGGCCAATGCGAGCCACTTAGCCATGCGCTCTTCCCAAACCACGTCGCGCGCCTCTGTAATGTCGGCGCTATCTGAGCCTTCAGTGCATCCAGCGACGCGAACTGCCGCTCGTCGCGCAGCTTGTGCCTGAACGTCACCGTCAGCAGCGCGTCCGTATATGTCGCCGGCGAAGTCGAACAGGTGCACTTCGAGCAACGGTTCCTTTCCTCCGATCGTCGGTCGAACACCGACGTTCGCGATTCCTTCATAGGTTCGTTCCAGTCCGCTCACCGTCACCGCGAACACGCCGTCGAGCGGCGCGCGATACCGGTTCAAGCGGATGTTCGCGGTCGGTACGCCGAGCTGGCGGCCAAGCTGTCGACCGTAGATCACGTGACCCATGATGAAGAAGCGATGTCCGAGCAGCTTCTCCGCGAGCGTAATGTCGCCGCCGGCAAGCGCCTCACGGATGCGCGTGCTCGAGACGCGCTCGTGATCGAACGTCAGCGTGCCGATGTGGCTGACGTCGAATCCCAGACGATCGCCGCCGCGCTTCAACATCGCGTAGTCGCCTTCGCGTCCGCGGCCGAAGCGGAAGTCGTCCCGACGACCGACATAGCCGAACGCCGAGTTGGCCCGACCAGAAAGTCCTCGATGACCGACGTCGCGGTGATTTGCGACACCTGCTCGTTGAACGGCGAGGCGAGATCATGCGATCGAGGCCGGTGCGCATCAGCAAGCGTCACCTTTTCTCTGAAGCGCGTCAGACCGGCCCGGGCTTGCGCCGCCGCCGCCGAAATACTCGCGCGGCAGCGGCTCGAAAGTGATCAGCACGCTCGGCGCTGCCAGCTCGTCGCGCTTCGCGTTCAGGTGCGCCAGCAGCAGCTGGTGGCCGTGGTGCACGCATCGTCGAAATTGCCGATCGTCGCGACACATCCCCGGTGCTCCGGACCGGATGTTGCGCTGGCCGCGAATGATCTCCTGCATGAGCGTGACCTGAGGCAGATGGGATGCCAGGCGACGTAGCGATCGCATTATACGCACGGCGACGCGCTCAGACGTGATAGCGCAGGTCCCTCGAGCCGGAAACCGGCCAGCAACGAGCACGGCGAAGTAGACGCATCCGCCCAGCGCGCACAGCCCCGCCATCCACAGCAGCCCGACTGCGTACAGATGCAAGGTGCAGCCAGGCTGGCGGATGACGGCGACGCCAGAACGAGCACCGCTACCATCGTGCGCGGTAGCGACCACCACCTTCGCGTACGAACACCGCGAACGTCGCCTGGCCTGATACAGATCCGCGGCGAATCGTGCCGCGCAACAGCAGATACGACTGCACGATTGCCGCGGTCGTCGTGGCGAACGCCACGCCGACATGTCCCATGACGCGGAACAACGCGAGGCTGAGCACGATGTTCAACGCGACCGTCACCACGGCGATGCGGAACGGCGTGCGCGTGTCCTCGCGGGCAAAGCAGGCGGGCGCCGCCGACTTTCACGAGACAGAACCCGAGCAGTCCCACCGCAAAGGCCTGCAGCGACAGCGACGCCATCACGACGTCGAACGCCGTCATCGCGCCGTGGAAGAAACATCGCGTCGCCATCAGCGGCAACGCACAAATACGTAGAGCGCCGCGGCAGCCGGCACCCCGAACAACAGACACGTCCGCACGCCCCAGTCGATGGTGTCGGTCGAACGCGGCCATGTCGCCCGCGAACTGAGGCGCGACAGGTTCGGCAAGCAACACCGTCGCGATCGTCACCGCGACGATGCCGACCGGCAGTTCCATCAGGCGATCCGAGTAGTACAACCACGAGATGCTGCCGGACGCGAGCAGCGACGCGATCATCGAGTCGACCAGCGCGTTGATCTGACTCACCGAGCCCGCGAAACGATGGCCGGGCACCATCAGTCAGCCCGACCCGCCGTCACGCCGGGATGGCTGAGTTCGACGCGCGGTCGCAGCAGCATGTTGATGCCGCGCAGCGCCGGAAGCTGAAACAGCAACTGGATCAATCCGGCGGCGAACACGCCCCACGCCAACGCCATCACCGGCGTTTCGAATGTCGGCGCCACAGAACACCGCGGCGATGATCATGGTGACGTTCAGCCACACCGGCGTGAACGCCGGGATCGCGTAGCGATGGAAACTGTTCAGCAGCGCCGGCAAACGCAGTCAGCGAAATGAAGCCGCGTACGGGAACGTGATGCGCAGCATCTCCGCGAGTTAGCCGAGCCGTGCCGGGTCGTCGCGAAAGCCCGGGCGCGAAGATGATCACGAACAGCGGCGCCGCAGACGACGCCGAGCAGGCCTCATCGCGGTCATCACCACGATGAAGCTTGCCGCCCATCACGCGCGACGAACTCGCGCATCTGGTGATCGGGTCGCGGTTGCGATAGCCCGCGAGCACCGGCACGAAGGCTTGCGAGAACGCGCCTTCCGCGAAGAGACGCCGAAAGAAATTCGGGAACTGCGGAACGCGACGAAGAATGCGTCCGCGGCCGGTGTGGCGCCGAAGAAGTGCTGATGACACGCACCATGTCGCGCGCCAGTCCGGAAATGCGCGACAGAACGTCATGCTCGCAACGACGCTGCCGTGACGACCGAGATTCTGCGTTTCCGTGCGCCGTGGCGGAGCTCCGTCTATCGCCGCCGAGCGGACGCGCCGTCGCGCGTTCTCGGCCGTCATCACCGTCGTTGGTTGACACTCGCCTGCCCCGACGGCGTATTACCGCGCTTCATTTTTTCCCGAATCCCTCGAGGAGATCAGCTTGGCCAACAGTGCATCCGCTCGCAAACGCGCGCGACAAAGCGAAAAACGCCGCCGCCAGAATGCGAGCCAGCGCTCGATGGTGCGAACGTCCATCAAACGCACTCAGGCGGCCATCGCGAGGCGGCAACAAGACGGATGCGCAAGCGGCGCTGACGGCTGCGATCCCGGTGATCGACGGCATGGTCACGAAGGGAATCATCCACCGCCACAAGGCGGCTCGCCACAAGGCCAGGATGAACGCGCAGGTCAAAGCCTGACGGGCTGAGACGATCAAAGCGAACACCAGGTTGTCCCGATGGCTGAGCAGCAATACGTAACTGAAACGCGA
>ERZ1370068.3089-contig-2210_pt1 | contig 35270 bp, 59 predicted proteins | sample MGYA00561227_ERZ1370068 | MGnify/ENA primary metagenome ERZ1370068 (study PRJEB38410, sample SAMEA6850437) | metagenome | study: Metagenomic assessment of the ecological functions of the soil: analysis of the soil microbiota associated with the...
CTGGTGTGGAAGAGCCGACGACGATCGCTCTCGAAGTGATAGAGCTTCGCCACCTCGATTCGCTTCGCGAGGAAACTGCAGGCGAGAATGGCGCGCCAGGGTGCCGATCACCGGACCGACCCAATAGATCCACCAGCCGTCCCACGCTCCGGAGATGATGGCCGGCCCGAGGCTGCGCGCGGGATTCGTGCTGGTGCCCGATACCGGCGCTTCGGCGTACACCATGACGGCGTAGAGGAACGGAAACATCGCCGGGGTGAACGGACGGACTCCTGCGAAATCCGAGACATAGGCACAGCCCGGCGACCATGGCGAAGGTCGTGATCGCTTCACCCATCAAGACGGTCCGAAGGCGTAGCCTTCGCCGGGCAGCGTCGCGCCGAAGGCCACGCTCCGGCCCATCGCGCCCCAGCCCAGGAGCGGCAGGCAGCCCACCGTCGCGCCGGCCAACTGCGCGAGGACGTAGCTGAGGGCGATCCGTGAATCGAGCTTGCCCATCAGCCAGAATCCCAGGGTCACGACCGGGTTGATGTGCGCCCCGCTTTCTCTTCCGACGGGAGACAGCGCAATGAGGGCGCCCGTCGTGCCAAACAGGAAACCGGTGATCAGCCGCCGCGTTCCTTCGTCCGGCACCACTCGCGCGACGGGGCTGCCGGCGCCGAACATCAGGATGACCACGGACAGCCCGACCAGCACGAGCAGCGCCGTGCCGACGAACTCGGCCACGATCGGCTGCCAGGGGACGCGTTGATCCTTCCGGTCGTTCATCGTGCGCGCGTCCGTGGCCGATCGACTACGAGGCCTCGGCGAACTGGATGACGACCTTGATGTCGTCGGGCTCCCGCTCCAGTGCGTGCGTGAAGTCCTCCGGCCGCTCGCGTCGTGTGACCAGCCGAGCGAGCCAGGATCGATCCGCGCGGGCCAGCGCTTCCGCGCCCTTGTACCAGTGCCGTTTGTTGGCGTTGACGCTGCCGACGATCACGTTGTTGCCAAGCACCATCTGGGCCGCCACGTCGGCCGCGGTCGCCCCGGCCGCGATCCCGCCGGTGCCGACGCCGGTGAGACAGACGATGCCGCCCGCGCCGATCGTTTGAAGCGACTCCGCGATCACCTGCCCGACGCCGGTGCACTCGACGATGACGTCCGGCGCGAACCCGATGTCCTTGACGGACCCGCTGTGGTAGGTCGCGCCGAGATCACGCACGAGCTTCGGCTTCGGTCCCGACTCCGCCCGGTCGAGCACGTGGACCTCGAGCCCGCGCTGCATTCCGAGCAGGGCGGCGAGCAGGCCGATCGGCCCTGCCCCCGTCACCAGGACCGTCCGCGGCTCCCAGAACGCGCGCTGGCCGACCGCGACGACCTGCTCCCACGCCTTCGCGACGACCGTCGCGGGTTCGAGCAAGCACGCCCAGCAAGCCGAGCGAGCGATCGACCTTCACGACGTACTCGGGCTCGATTCGCCAACGCCCCGACATGAACCCGTGGATCTGCTTGATGCCGCGCTCGGTGTACTGGCCGTTGCGGCACATGTCCCACTCCCCGACCGCGCAGTTGGGGCACGGAACGGGGTCGGGCCGGCGGACGATTCCGGCGACGAGGTCGCCCTTCTTGAGCCCGCCCGTCGGACCGGGGTCCACGACGCGGCCGAGGGATTCGTGGCCCAGCACCAGACGCGTCTGGCCGGAAGGCGCCCAGCCGTACTTTCCCTCCACGATCTCGACATCGGTTCCGCAGACGCCGACGGCAACGGCTTCCACGAGCACCGAGCCCTCGCGCAGGTCCGGCTCCGGAATCTCCTCGAGCCGCGCGCTTCCCGGCTTCTTGGGTTCTACCGTGATTGCCTTCATTCGGTGTCTCCTATGTGACGAGTCATCTCGAAGGCGTGGTACTGCCAGGGAGCCACATCCAGATAGAGCCCCTCGATTGCAGCTCGTCCCCGTCGCGTTCGTAACGGGCATCGCCGAGCAGATCCTGCAGCCGCCACTGTCCGCTGCCGAGGCTCGGCAAACGGGAGCCGGACGTAACACTGGCTGCTGGTGAGCGGAATAATTCACGGCGACGAGCAGGCGCTCGCCGCCCGGCTCCTGCCAGGTGCAAGCGATGAAATTGTCGGATGATCCGTTGCCGTCGAAGGCGGGGACACATTCGAGCAATTGCCATTGTCCGTGCCGGACGGCGGGCCGCCGCAGAACATCGAGCAACCGCTCGTAGAACTGCTCGCACGCTGGGGTTCACGGGCTCATTCGGGCCGCGGCCGAGGTGCGGCGAGATGCGCTTGAGGCGTCCCTCGAACTGCCCCTGATGAAAGAACCGCAGGCCCGGCGAGAGGAACGTGAGCACCGCCGCCGCCGCGTGCTGGCCCGGCGCGAAGGTGGCTGCGGCGCGCGGCTCGTCGTGGTTCTCCAGAAAACGCGCGAGCTTGTCCTGGTAGTCCAGCCCGGCGTGGAAGTGCTCGCGCACCGGCCGGGCGTGGCCCTTCGCGAAGGCGGTCGTAGAGCCGCTTGTCGTAGGCGTAGTCGAATCCCTGTTGCTGGAGCGTCCATTCCAGATCCCAGTAAACCTCGGCCATGAAGCAGAAGTCCGGGACCCGCTCGCGCACGCGCCGGGTCGCCTTCGGCCAGAACGGCTGAGCCGCGATGCCCCAGGTCCGCTCGAAGACTTCCGGCAGAACCAGCATCGCCATGTCGCAACGCACGCCGTCGCACTGCCCGGCGATTTTCACCAGCTCGCCGATCATCGCTTCCTGCATGGCGGGATTGCCGTAGTTGAGCTGAAGCGTGTCCGGCCAGCCGGCGAAGTATGGATCGCGACCGTAGGCCAGCAGCAGGTCGCCGCGCTGGCGCTTCACCCAGGTGTAGTTTTGCGGCGCACGCACGAGGTCCAGCTCAGCTGCCGGGGATGTAATACTCGGAGTGATCCTCGACCCAGTGGTGATCCAGGCCGGTGTGGTTTGGGACGAAGTCGAGCATCAGGCGCAGGCCGCGCTGCCGGAGCCGCTCGCGCAGGCGGGCCAGCGCGGCGTCGCCGCCGAGGTCGCGATGTGCACCGTGTAGCCGGTGATCGCGAAACCCGAGCCGGGGATGTCCTCTTCGCGCAGGTCCGGCAGGGTCTCCTCGAATTCCTTTCGCCACTCCGGATTGCTCCGCGAGATCTTCTGCCCTGCCAATCCGGTCTGCCAGACGCTCAGGAACCAGACCCAGTCGAAGCCCATCTCCGCCAGGCGGTCGAGTTCGGCGTCGGGAATGTCATCCAGCGTCGCTGGCCGGCCCAGCGAGCCGGGACAATGCCGTCAGCCAGACGCGGGTGTTGATTTGATAGAGCGAGGGATAGCGCGGCGATTGCATGGCGTTCTAATTCTCAGCGCTGAGCGCGGTCGCTTTCTCGAACATAGGCTTCTCGTGCCGCCTTCGAGGACTTTGTCCGGCGTGAGCGTTGCGAACAGGTGCATCGCGCGGGCGATGACTCCGGTCCACCCTGTCTGGTGGCTCGCGCCAACGCCGGCGCCTGTATCGCCGTGGAAGTATTCGTAGAACTGGATGCAGTCGCGCCAGTGCGGATCGTCCTGATATTTCCGCGCGCCGCCATTCACGGGCCGGCGGCCGTCCTTGTCCTTCGAGGAAAATGCCGGCCAGACGCCGCGTGATTTCTTCGGCCACCTGGTACAGGTTCATTTGCCGTCCGGAGCCGGTGGGACATTCCACGGTGAACTCGTTGCCGTAGTAAGCGTAGTACTGAAGCAGGGCGCGGATGATCAGCGCATTGACGGGCATCCAGATCGGTCCGCGCCAGTTCGAGTTGCCGCCGAACATGCCGGTGTCGGATTCGCCCGGCACATAGGAAACCCGATATTCCTGGTCTCCGACGCGGAAGACATACGGGTGGTCAGCGTGGTAACGCGAGAGCGCCCGGAGGCCGTGGGCACCGAGGAATTCGTTTTCGTCGAGCATTTTGGCCAGGACGCGGCGGAGCTTGGTCTCGTCGAGGATCGCGCCGAGCCGCCGGCCCGCGTGCCCGATCCTTTTTCGGATCATGGATGAAGGCGACCAGTTCCGGGCGCGCTGCGAGAAACCGTTCGAATCGTTGCATGAGCTTCGGGATATCTTATCCCGAAGCTCACCCTCGAAAACCGTGACCGCGCACAAAGGCAGCAACCCCACCATCGAGCGAACCTTCAGACGCTGCGCCTGGCCGTTGGGCAACTGGAGCACGTCGTAAAAGAAACCGTCCTCCTCATCCCACATGCCGATGTTGCCGCCCGCGTGGATCGTCGCCGAGGCAATCGAACAAGAAGTGCTGGACGAACTTGCGGGCCATGTCCGCGTAGGCCTCGTTGTGCATGGCCAGCTCGATGCTGATTTCGAGCATGTTCAGGCTGAAGAGCGCCATCCATGCGGTGCCGTCGGCCTGTTCGAGATAGCCGCCGGTCGGCAGCGGCGAGCTGCGGTCGAAGACGCCGATGTTGTCCAGCCCCAGAAATCCGCCCTCGAAGGTGTTGTTGCCCGCGCGGTCCTTGCGGTTGAGCCACCAGGTGAAGTTGAGCAGCAGCTTTGGAAACAGCGCTCCAGCCAGACGATGTCGCCCTTGTCCGGTGCGCGCTTGCTCCAAGTGATAGGTGAAGATCGTCGCCCAAGCGTGAACCGGCGGGTTGACGTCGCCGAAGTTCCATTCGTAGGCCGGCATCTGCCCGTTCGGATGCTGATAGTTCTCGCGCAGCATCAACTCCAATTGCTGCTTGCCGAAATCCGGGTCCACCAATCGTCAGCGGCAGCACGTGGAAGGCGAGGTCCCACGCCGCGTACCAGGGATACTCCCACTTTGTCCGGCATGGAGATGACGTCGGCGTTGTACATGTGATGCCACTGGTCGTTGCGCGGCGCGGCCTTTCGCGACGGCGAGAACGGATCGCTGCCCCGCTCCTCGAGCCAGCGGTTCACGTCGAAGTAATAGAACTGCTTCGACCACAGCATCCCGGCCAATGCCTGGCGCATGACGCTGGCCGCATCCGCATCGAGCGATGGCGGAATGACCGAGGCATAGAACTCGTCGGCCTCCTGCCGGCGGGTCTCCACCATCTCGTCGAAATGTTTGCCGAATGCTCCGTTGCCTCTGCCGTAGCTCTTGCTCAAAGCGTCCGGCGCAACCGGCGTGAGTCGAAGGCGAACCACCTCGGACTTTCCGGCCGGCACCGTCAGCCGGTAGTGAGCCGCCACCTTCGTCCCGGTCTGCTGCGGATTCACGACATCGCGCTGCCCATGGACGACGGTAGTTGTTGATGCCGTCCTTGACGAACGGAGTCCGGTTCTGCACGCCGACCAGCCGCTGCGTATTGGTTTCGTTTTCCGTGAACAGCAGCGACGCGCTCGCCATCGCAATAGAGATAGCGTTCGCCGAGATCGCGCTCGACCGCCCGTACGACGCCGGACTTGCCGGCGATGCGCTCGAGCACGGGGCGCGGATTGTCGCCGCCCCAGGACCACCGATTGCGGAACCAAAGCGTCGGCAGCACGTGGACCTCCGCCGGTTCAGGGCCCCGATTGTGGATGCTGATCTGAACCAGGATGTCTTCGGGCGATTCCTTGACGTATTCCACGAACACGTCGAAATACCGGTTCTGGTCGAAGACGCCCGTGTCGAGCAGCTCGTACTCGGGTTCATGGCGACCCCGCCCGCGATTGGTCTCGACGATGCTCATCGTACGGGTAGGCGGCTTGCGGATACTTGTAGAGGTACTTCATGTACGAATGCGTCGGAGTGCTGTCGAGATAGAAGTAGCACTCCTTCACGTCCTCGCCGTGATTGCCCTCGCTGTTGGTCAGCCCGAACAGCCGCTCCTTGATGATGGGATCCTTCCGTTCCAGAGCGCGAGAGCGAAGCAAAGCCGCTGCCGCTCGTCGCAGATGCCAGCCAGTCCGTCTTCGCCCCAGTGGTAAGCGCGCGAGCGCGCGTGGTCGTGGCTGAAGTAGTCCCAGGCGTTGCCGTTGTCGCTGTAGTCCTCGCGCACCGTGCCCCACTGCCGTTCGCTGAGGTAGGGTCCCCATTTCTTCCACGGGGTCTCGCGGTGCGCGGGCTTCCTGCAAACGTTGCGATTCTGCGTTCATGGTGATCCCGGCTTTCCATTGTGGAAGGTTGAACGGCGGCACACTGAGTTCGGCGCGATCCGTCCGCTGGCCGTCTTCGGCGAGGTGTGAGTCTAGCTCAGATGTGCCGACGATCTTGGTGTCGGAAAAATCAGTCGCTCTCTGCCAGTTTGCGATTGATCCATAGCGCGGCGAGCGTTCCCACTGCGCCTGAGAGCAGATACAGGCTCGACGTAGGCTAGCCCGAAATGGACGAGGACAGCCAAAGCGCCACCAACGGCGCGAATCCCGCGCCGATCAGCCAGGCGAAGTCCGACGTCAGCGCCGCGCCCGTATATCGGAATCTCGGTTCGAAGTTCGCATTCATCGCACCAGCCGCTTGCCCGTAGGACAGGCCGAGCAAGCTGAACCCGATCAGAGATGAACAAGTTCTGTCCGAGAGCGCCGCCGTGCAATAGCGTCGGTGAGAAGCCGCTGAAGATGGCGATCAGCGCGGCAAGCAAGCCGAGCGTCTTGGTCCGGCCTATCCGGTCCGCGATCACTCCGGAAGCAATGACGCCGCATGTCCCCAGGATCGCGGCAACGATCTGCATGGCGAGAAACGCGGTCACCGACCGCTTCGCAAAAGAGCATGATCCACGCCAACGGAAACACGGTGACGACGTGGAATAACGCATAGCTCGCCAATGCGCCGAAGGCGCCGAGGATCACGTTGTAAGCCTGCGAAACCAGCAATTCGCCGGCCCTGTTGGGCTCCAACGCCCTGTCGGTGAAGAGTTGGGCGTATTCGTCCGCCACCACAAGGCGCAGACGTGCGAACAACGCGACCACGTTGATCGCGACGAGCGCAGAAGAAGGGATAGCGCCAACCCCACGAAAGGAAATCTTCCTGCGACAGGGTGGCATACAGGAGCAAATAGAGTCCGCTCGCCAACATGAAGCCCACCGGGGCTCCGAGCTGCCCCATCATCGCGTACCAGCCTCGGCGGTGCCGCGGCGCACTCAGGGCCAGCAGGGACGGCAGTCCATCCCAGGAACCGCCAAGCGCGATACCCTGGCCGACGCGCAAGACGGCGAGCAGCACGATCGCCATGTAGCCAAGAGCGCCGTATCCGGGCAGGAATGCAATGCCCGCCGTCGAGGTCCCGAGCAGCGAACAGCGCGAGCGTCAGCTTGGTGCCACGTCCCCACCGGCGCTGGATCTCCATGAACACGACGGTGCCGATCGGCCGCGCGATGAACGCGAACGAGAAGACGACGAATGAAAGCAGCGTTCCGTTGAGGCGCGATTCGAATGGGAAGAATATGAAGGGAAACACCAGCACCGACGCGATGCCGTAGACGAAGTAGTCGAAGTATTCGGACGTCCGGCCGATGACCACGCCGACGGCGATGTCGCCGGGCGCAACCGCCGACGGATCGGAAGAGGCCGCGCGCGCATCCCCTCTCGGGAGGCGTCGACGGGAGGCGGTCGGGTTCTGGCGTGAGGCTGGATATCATGTGTGCTGTCCGCTCAGGCTGATCGTCTGGCGAGTCGCGGGCTTCGATGAGCTCGCCTGCGCCCCGATCAGGGTACTTTGCGCATCTGCTCCAGCGACGGCGGCATCATGTTGGTCTTGAGGTGGTACATCACCCACATGGATCCGCTCAGCGCAATGACCACGAGCACCAGAGTGAAGATCAGCGACATCCATGCCCAGCCGCCTTCTGCTTTCGAGGTCATGTGCAGGAAGAACACCATGTGCACGTGAATCTGCACGATGGCGAACCCGAGAATGACGAAGGTCGTGACGGTCGGGTTCGCGAAAACCTTGCCCATCACCAGCCAAAACGGAATCGCCGTCAGGATTACCGCCAGCACGAATCCGGTCACGTAACCGCGGACCGTGATGTGCAGCGTGTCGTGCTCGAGCTCGTCCTCGCCGTGATGACCGGCAGCGTGCGCGGGATCGGTATCCGAGTGCGTTCATGACAGCGCTCCCATCAGGTAGACGAACGTAAATACGCCGATCCAGATCACGTCCAGGAAGTGCCAGAACATCGACAGGCACATCAGCCGTCGCCGGTTCGCGGCGATCAGCCCGTGCCTTGTCACCTGCGCCATCAGGGTGAGCAACCAGACGATACCGAAGGTCACGTGCAGGCCGTGGGTGCCGACCAGCGTGAAGAACGACGACAGGAAGGCGCTGCGCTGTGGCCCGTTGCCTTGGTGGATCAGAGTTCGCGAACTCGTGCAATTCGATGCCGACAAATCCGGCGCCCAGCAAACCGGTGGCGGCCAGCCATGCGAGCGTCGCGCCTTGACGCTTGCGCCTCATGCTGATGACCGCGAAGCCGTAGGTGATCGACGACAGCAGCAGCAGCGCCGTGTTGACGGCAACCAGCCGCAGATCGAAGAGCTCGGCCCCCGAGGGACCGCCCGCGTAGTTGCGGCCCAGCACACCGTAGCTCGCGAACAGGCACGCGAAGACCAGGCAATCGCTCATCAAATAGAGCCAGAACCCGAGTAGCGTGCCGTTCTCGGGGTGATGTCCGCCGGTGTCGTAGAACGGCAGCGCCGGGGCGCCGCCTGCGGCGCCGGGCGCGACGGAGGCGGTCACATCAGACATGGCTGGCCAGGAGTCGGGTGCGAGTGTCCTCGGTCCGCACGACCTCGTCCGCGGCAATGTAGAACTCGCGGTCGTAGTTGAACGTGTGAACGATCGTCGCCACGATGAGGGTGGCGAACGATGCGGCCGCGAGCGGCCACATGTGCCAGATGAGCCCAAAGGCGCACAGAGCGCTCAGTACGGCCAGCACGAAGCCTGCGGCGGTGTTCTTCGGCATGTGGATCGGGACAAAACCTGCCACGGGCCGGACGTGGCCGCGCTTCTTCATGTCGTACCAGGCGTCGCGGTCATGGACGATCGGCGTGAACGCAAAGTTGTAGACCGGCGGCGGCGAGGAGGTCGACCACTCGAGCGTGCGGCCGTTCCAGGGTCGCCCGTCGTATCGCGCAGCGACTGCGCGCCGTATGAAGCTGACCAGCAATTGGATGATGAACGACAGGATGCCCAGCGCGATCAGCAACGCGCCAAAGGCGGCGATCTGAAACCAGATCTGCAGCGAGGGATCGTCGAAGTGGCTGAGCCGGCGCGTGACGCCCATCAAGCCGAGCACGTACAACGGCATGAACGCGACATAGAAGCCGATCGTCCAGAACCAGAACGAGCACTTGCCCCAGAACGGATCGAGCCTGTAGCCGAAGGCCTTCGGGAACCAATAGGTGATGCCGGCCATCAGGCCGAACAGCACGCCGCCGATGATCACGTTGTGGAAATGCGCGACCAGGAACAGGCTGTTGTGCAGCACGAAGTCCGCAGGAGGCACCGCGAGACAGCACGCCGGTCATCCCGCCGACAACGAAAGTAACCATGAAACTGATGGTCCACAGCATCGGGACCTCGAATCGAATCCGCCCTCGATACATCGTGAACAGCCAGTTGAAGATCTTCGCGCCCGTCGGGATCGAGATGATCATCGTCGTAATGCCGAAGAACGCGTTAACGCTCGCACCCGAGCCCATCGTGAAGAAATGGTGCAGCCAGACGAGATACGACAGCAGCGTGATGACGACCGTCGCGTACACCATCGAGGTGTAGCCGAAAAGTCGCTTGCCGCAGAAGGTCGACACGACTTCGGAGTAGATGCCGAAAGCGGGCAGGATCAGGATGTACACCTCCGGATGCCCCCAGATCCAGATCAGGTTGACGTACATCATCGGGTTGCCGCCGAGATCGTTCGTGAAGAAATTGGTGCCGACATAGCGATCCAGCGACAACAGCGCGAGCACGGCGGTCAGCACCGGGAACGTGACCACGATCAGGATGTTCGTGCAGAGCGCGGTCCAGGTGAAGATGGGCATCTTCATCACGCTCATTCCGGGTGCGCGCATCTTCACGATGGTCGCGATGAGGTTCACGCCGGATAGCAGCGGTGCCGACGCCCGCCACCTGGATCGACCAGATGTAGTAGTCGACGCCGACGTCCGGACTGGCGATGATCCCCGACAATGGCGGGTAGGCGAGCCAGCCGGTGCGCGCGAACTCGCCGACGAACAGCGACATCATGACGAGCCCGGCGCCGCAGGCCGTCATCCAGAAGCTGAAGTTGTTGAGGAACGGAAAGGCGACATCCCGGGCGCCGATCTGCAGCGGCACGACGAAGTTCATGAGCCCGGTGACGAGGGGCATCGCCACGAAGAGGACCATGATGACACCGTGGGCGGTGAAAATCTGGTCGTAGTGGTGCGGCGGCAGATACCCCATGGCGTCGCCGAAGGCGACCGCCTGCTGCGCGCGCATCATGACGGCATCGGAGAAGCCACGCAGCAGCATCACCAGTCCGAGAATGACGTACATGACGCCGATCTTCTTGTGGTCGATGCTGGTGATCCAATCGCGCCACAGCGGGCCCCAGGCTCGGAAGTAGGTCAGCGCGGCGACGATGAGCACGCCGCCGATAGCGACCGCCACGAGGGTCGCGAGCAGAATCGGGTCATGAAGCGGAAGCGCGTCCCAGGTGAGGCGCCCAAAAACCAGTCTGCCAAGACTCGCCTGCTCGGCCATTTGCGATCAATCCCGGTAGGTATTCGGCAGCAACGCGCTTGCGGCGAAGCTGTCTGCGGTGCAGACACCTGCTGCGCCGAATGGATTCCATGCGACCGAATCGCGCAGCGACGGCGACCTCGACGCGCGATGCGTATCCATCCTCATCGTGTCGCGCAGGCAGGTCTTGCCTTGCTCGACGCAGCGATTGACAACCGCGTCGAACAGGTCGGGTGCGACGGCTCGATAGCGGCGGACCGGCTCACGCTCGCTTGGCTGCTCGAGTTTCAGATACGCGTCGCGACTCAGCTCGGTGCTGGCCGCCTTTGCCTTCTGCACCCAGCGGTCGAAGTCGGCGGCGCTCATGCCAAGAAACTTGAAGCGCATGTCGGAGAAGCCGGCGCCGCTGTAATTGGCGGAGAAGCCCGCGTACTCGCCCGGCCGGTTGATAACCGCGTGCAACGTGGTCTCCATGCTCGGCATCGCATAGATCTGACCGGCCAGAGCCGGAATGAAAAACGAATTCATCACGGACGACGCCGTGATCTTGAAGCGGATCGGTCTGTCCACCGGCGCCGCCAACTCGTTAACGACCGCGATGCCCAGGTCGGGATAGATGAACAGCCATTTCCAGTCGAGGGCGACGACTTCGACGACCAAAGGCTCAGTCTCACCGGGAAGGGGCCGCGAGGCATCGAGTCCGTGTCAGCGGCCGATACGGGTCGAGCGTATGCGTGCCGATCCAGGTGAGCGCACCCAGCAAGATGATGATCAGCAGCGGCGCTGCCCAAATCAGCAATTCCAGTTGGACGGAATGGTCCCACTCGGGCGTATAGCGAGCGGCGGTATTCGACTCTCGATACCGCCAGGCGAACACCAGCGTCAGGACGATCACCGGCACGATGATGAGCAGCATCAACAACGTGGACATGACGATCAGGTGACCTTGCTGGGCGGCGACATCGCCCGAAGGGCGCAGCACCACCATGTCGCAGCCCGCCAGCAGAGCACTGCCGGCGAGCAACAAGAAGAGCCAAGAGCCGGCTTTGCGAGATCCGATCATGCGATCTTGGGTCGCCCCGCGCCGGAGCGATAGAGCATCGCGGCATGGTTCCCCGAGCATCCCTGTTCCGGGCACGTTATCATTGTTGCCGCGCGCATCTCAACGAAATATGGCCGTGCGGGCAGAGCGTGCGCCCGTCGGAGCACCCCAATGTATTCCCTGTTCGATGCAACGCCTTGCACGTAAAGAAAGGGAAGAAATGAAAGCTAGTTACGCGCACATGAATCTGCCGGAGCCGATGGTCCCGGCGGTGCAAGCGCTCCAGTTTGCTCAAGGGTCAGACTGCGCTGGTGACCGGGTGCCAACTCCGGCATCGGCCTCGCCATTGCGATCGCACTGGCAGGGCTGGCGCCAATGTGGTCGTGAACTACGTGACCAACCCGGAGGATGCAGAGGCGTGGCCGAGGAAATCCGTGGCGGCGGCAACGCGCGTAACCGCTCAGGCCGACGTGGCGGATGAAGCCAGGTGCAGGCAATGTTCACCGCCGCCGCGGTGCACGAGTTCGGCACCATCGACATCCTCGTCAGCAACGCGGGTATGGAGCGCAATGCGCCTTTCCACGAGATGAGCGCCGCGCAGTGGGATGCGGTGATGAACGTCAACCTGCGCGGCGCCTTCTTTTGCGCGCGAGGCGGTGCGCGAATTCTGCGCCATGGCGTGCGACCCGAGATTTCCGTGGCGGCCGGGTAAGATCATCTTCACGAGCTCGGTCCACGAAGTCATCCCATGGGCCGGCCACGTGAACTACGCCGCCTCGAAAGGCGGGCTGATGCTGTTGATGAAGAGCCTCGCACAAGAGGTCGCCAGAAACGCACATCGGCGTCAACTCCATTGCGCCGGGCGCGATCCGTACGCCTATCAATTCGGCGGCCTGGTCGACACCGAGGCCTACGCGGAGCTCACTGAAACTGGTGCCGTACAAACGCATCGGTGAAGTGGAGGAGATCGGCCGTGCCGCGGTGCTGGCTCGCGTCGGACTTCACCGACTACCCTCGTCGGAACGACGCTCTTCATAGACGGTGGAATGAACTGACTTTGCCCGTATCCAGGGTTCGAATCCGGGAGGCCGAGCTGGCATGCGCTGCGGTTGAAGTCATAGCGTGCGCCAACACCCAGCCTCGTACGTGAACCCATCGGATGGTCCGGGTGTTCTGGAACGTGCCGCAGACATAGCCCCACCACGGATCGCATCTTCTGGATCCGTGCTGGATCCTTGGTCTTCGTCGGCGCGAGCTGCAACAGCACGCGTGACTTGGTCGGATCCACCTCGCCGGAAGCAACAGAAACGCTTGACGCGCGACATTCGCGGCCACACCTTTGCCGTGTGTGCTGCGCGTGCGCCAGTCACACGACGCGCTGCAGTAAGACTGGGTTATAGTCAGCGGCAGCAGGCGAAGCCCGGGCACGGGAGTCGCGCGATGACGGTGCTTTTTCTGATTCTGCTGATCGACGACGGTGCGTGGTGGTGGCTCGCCGCGCGTGGCTCGGCGTTTGGTGCGCTGTTCCTGAACATCGTGCCAGCTCAGGACGCCAGATCGCCTGAGACATCGCGAACGCGCGTTGGGCATCTTCGAGTTCATCGTAGCGCTGTACGCGATCATCGCGGGCCTCGGCATTTCGCTGCTGGTTCAGAGTGTCGGCCAGCTGATCGAGGCTCGACTTACCGCGTACGTGGCTGCCGGGTGCACACGGTCTGGATCGCGATGATCTTCGTCGCGCACATCTCGAGCTGGTTCTCGTTCTGGCGCTTTGCGGACAAGGGGCACGTGGACCGCGCGCGACACGATCCTGGTGCTGCTGGTGCCGATTTTGCTGTACTTGGTGAGCCACCCTGCGGTGCCGGACCCTCGTGACGACCGCACTCATGACCTGCGCGTCTATTACTACGAGCAGCATCGCTGGATGCAGGGCCTGCTGATTGCCGCGCTCTACGGTCACCCAGGTCGGATACAGTACGCATTGCTCGGCGCGATGCACCCTGCCGCGCCGGACTACGTGCGCATCGCCGTCGTCGCGTTGCTGCTGCCGGGCATCGTGACGGACGCGCCCGAGGTGCATACGGCGCAGGCCATCCTGCTGATAGCGCTCGCTGCTCGGCGTGATCGTTCTTCGTCGCGAAGCCGATCGGCTGAAATGTTCGGCGACACGACGACCAAGACGGAGGTTCGGTATGACACGGCCCAGCGATCGAATTCAGCGCGAATGGCGCTTCCTTCAGCTCACGCTGTTCATCGTCGCCTGATGTTCATCTCGCCTCACGTCGCCGGACACTGGTTGGTACTGGGGCTGTTGCAGCTGTTCCTGCTGAACTGCGTGCTCGTGACGCCAGGGGCGAACCCCGAGCGGCGAGGGCTCCGCGGCGTGACGATTGCGCTTTGGCTCGTCTCGGCTCGCCGGCGCACTGTCGTCGGCCCTGATCGAGTCGCCGGAGTCGCAGCGATGGATCCGCGTGCTCGAGAACCTTGCGTTGGCGCCGCTGCTGGGGATGCTCGCCGCGGGTTCCCTGCGGTTCGTATTCCGCAGAGGCAGACGCTCCATCGATGAGATTTTCGCGACCGTTGTCGCGTACCTGCTGGTCGCGGTGCTGTTCGCGCAGCTCTACGAGCTCGTGCTCCAGTTCAACCCTCAAAGCTCAACATCGCGGCGGTCGCGGACCGCCCGCCGCAGCTCGTGCAGAGCGACCTGCTCTACTTCAGCTTCGTCACGCTGGCCACGCTCGGGTACGGCGACGTGCTGCCTGTCGCCGAGACCGCGCCGATCGCTTGCAGTCGTCGAGGCGGTCGTCGGACAGTTCTATGTCGCCGTGATTGTCTCGGTCTTCATCGGCATGTATACCATCCGCGCGCGCGGACTGGGGACTCTTACTGAGTCGCTGGCGGCAGTAGGTACAGCGTGATCCGCGAAGGTCGCGGTAGAGAACGGAGCAGCAGCACACCGACATACCAGCCGGATCGCCCGCTGTTGGTGACGAGCGTGACGGCGATCGTGCTGATCGCGACCGCGACGACTGCGCCCGGCCAGAACTGCAGATCGAGCGGCACAGGGCGATCAGCAGGCTCAGCAGCACCAGCACCGGAGCAACGAACAACGCGATCTGCGAAGAGCTTCCCGAGCGCGATGCCGACGCTCAAGTCCAGCCGGTCCTTGCGCGCAGCGGAGAACGCAGCAAACCATCTCGGCCGCCCGCCCGACGATCGACACGATGATGAAGCCCACGAACGCGGGTGTCATGCCCGAACGCCTCGGCGGCCGCCTGCACCGACGCGACGGAAAATTTCGCTGACGAGCGCCACGAGAAGCGTGACGACCGCAAGAACGACTCCCGCGACGGGCAGCGGCCACGGACGCTCGTCCTCGGCGGCCGTGGTGCGCCGCACTCGAAAACACTTCGCGATGGGTCTCAGAGGGAGAAATAGGCCGAGGACGTACGCGAACAGCAGCAGCACCGACAGGCCGACGCCTGAGCTGCAGCGTGATCGCTGCAACGCCAGCGTGCTCGGGGACCAATCGCCGACCGGCACGAGCAGCGCCACGGCGCCAGGAACAGCATGCCGGCCTGCGGCCTTGCAGCTGACCCGGTTGTACTCCTGCGTGGTGACGCAGCCCGCCGAGCAGCAGCGACATGCCGAGCATGAACAGCGAGTTCGTCATGATCGCGCCCGCGAGTGACGCCTTCACGAGATCGATCATGCCGGCACGCAGTGCAGTGATCGCGATCACGAGCTCGGTCAGGTTGCCCGAGCGTCGCGTTCAGGAGCCCGCCGACGGCGTCGCCCGTCCTGGCTCGCGACGTTTTCGGTCGCTCGGCTCAGCAGCGGCGAGCGGCACGATTGCGAGCACCGGCGAGAACGAAGAGCAGCGTGTGCGCATCGGCGGACGTGTGCTCGAGGACGAGCACGACGGGCACGACGACCAGGAGCCACAGGATCCTGTTCTCGCGAAATTCTTGAATCAGCGCGTCCATGGCGCGCTGCTCCCCCTTTACTGTCGGCGACGCTACCCTTGCCGGAGATTGCCATGCGCACCTTCTGCCAGGCGAGCGGAGTCTACAGGCAACCCCGCGGTCGCACCGGGATCCGCTAAGATGCAGCGGCGATGATTGCGTAAGCTGAGGCTTCCGTGGCCGGTCACTGCAGCGGCGATCAAGGTTGTTTCAGATCTCCCGGCTTCGCTTTGCGCTGGCGTGCCGGTCGCCACCGTTGCGATGCGGCACGGCCCGCGCCGCCGACGAGATACTGGCCGCCGATCGTCGATCCGCCGACACACACGTGGAACCCGGGCCGTTGGATCTGGGCCGACCTGGTGACGTCCGGACGTGGCCGCGGCCGCTGGTTTCTATGGGAAGGTCTTCGGCTGGACCGTACGAGACCTACGGCGGCGACAACGACCTCGACACGTACACGCTCGTGCTCGCGGGACAAGCTGCCGATCCGGCGGAATGGTCTTCGATGCCCGAGCGATGAAGGGCAAGGTTCCCTCCGCGAGATGGATCGCGTTCGTCTCGGTCGACCGACGTCGCGCAGGCCGCGGCCAGCGTGTCGGAGTCATGGCGGCAAGGTCGTGCTCGCGCCGAAACGCCTCGGCGAGCGCGGAGACACGGCGATCTTCCAGGACCCCGAAGGCACTTTGTTCGGCGCGATTCACGCGGCCAGCGGCGATCCGCCGAACTATCCTGGCTGACGAGTAACGAGTGGATGTGGATCGACCTCGTGGACCGGCGATGTCGCGCGTGCGACCGAGTTCTACCGCGCCGTGGCGGGCTACGAGCAGGTCATGCCGATCACGAATGATGGAGGAGGCCATAGCGGCGCATACCTGCCTGGCAGGGTGGCTATGCGCGCGCGGGCGTCATGCAGAAGCTTCGTGCCGGAAACTCGCTGCGTGGATAGCCTGTACGTGCGTGTCGCGGACGTCCGCGCCGCGGCCGAACGCGCCCGCACGTCCGGTGGACGCGTGCTGATCGAGCCGACGACTCTGCGCCGCGCGGTCGTCGCGATCGTTGCAGACCCCTACGGGCGCACCGATCGGCATCCGCACAGCTCGATACGTGCGGAGACGCCGCAGTGAAGCCGCGGAGCGCAGGCCTGCGGGCAGTGAATGATTACGATTACGTGCGCAGTCGGCGTGCTCGCGACCGTCCAAGGCTGCACCGGCGACGGCGGCGGGTCGACCAGCGTAAGCATGGGCGTCGGCTACGGCTACGGCGGCTATTACGGTCCCGGTTATTACGGTGGGTACTACGAGCCGCATCGCCCGTCGTGATCGACGGCGATCGCCCGGACCGACCGAACGGCGAGCGTCCGTCGACGCTGCCCATCGGGTGATGTGGGAGGGCCGAGCGTCGCCCCCATCGTCCCGCAGAGTTCCAGCCGTCCGGTATCACGACCGTCGTCCGAGACCCGCGTCGCGGCCGATGCCGGCGACGGCGATAAAGGAGGCGGCGCTGCGATGAGGGGACGCTACCCTTTCTACAGGGTCAGAGCCCTGTGAACATCGCTTGCGCGAGAAAGGGTAGCGTCCCCTCAGGACCTCAGAACTTCCAGCCGACGCTGACCTCGAAGCCCGTCGAAGTCCGGCACGGCTGTCGTCGCCTGGTGGAACTCGATCCACGTCATCCGGTAGCTCGCATGCACGGCGAACGCACTGTTGAAGTCGTAGCGTGCGCCGACGCCCAGCTGGTACGTGAACCCGTCGATCGTGCGCGTGTTCTGGAACGAGCTGCAGACGTAACCCCACCAGGGATCCCACCAGCAGCCGGTCTGCGGTGGCTCCGTTGCGATGTTCGTGTCGATCCAGCTCCAGCCGATCGCGCCGACGACGAACGGGCTGAACGGATCCGCTCATGCATGTTCCACGTCCCGTCGAACATCAGCGTCGTGAAATCGAGATCGCCCTTGACGTGAAAGAACTCGCCAAAGGTGTCGCCAGCGATGTTCGCCTTGTAGTCGCGTCTGGCCAAAGTTGAACATGCCCGCCGAGCTCGATGTTGTCGGTCAGGTGATACCCGAGCCCGAGGCGCAGGTTCTGGTCGCTCTCGATACTCGGCGTTGGTGCCGCCCTCGAAATCGGCGCTGGCCGAATTCGTGAACGCGACGCCCAGGCGCGTTTCCCAGGTGCCCGCCCGGCCGTCCGCGACGGCCCACTGCGACACGAGCAGCCCCGCCAGACATGCGATCCATGTAGTCACTTTCCATATCAGCTCCTTGCATCAATACTCGTAGAACATCTTCTGAATCCGCACCGGATCCTTGGTCTTCGTCAGCGCGAGCTGCAGCAGCACGCGCGACTTGGCGGGATTGAGCTCACCCGAGGCAACGAAGCCCAGCTTGTCGTCGTTGACCTCGTTGTTGCGCAGCACGATGCCCTCCGGCGAGGCGCGTGCTGCGCACCACGACGACGCCGGCTCTTCGCCGCCTTCGTGAGCCGCATCGAGCGCTGGGCGTCGTCATGTTGCCGTCGCCCGACGCCGGCGATCACGATGCCCTGCGCGCCGTTCTGCACCGCGGCGTCGATCAGGTCCGCGCTCATGTTCGCGTGCGCGTAGATCACGTCGACGCGCGGCAGCTTGTCGAGCTTGTCGACCGAGAACTCGGAAGCGTTGCCGAGCTTGCGGTCCATCGGCTCGAACCACTCGACCTTGCCCGTGTGCACCACGCCGGCCGGTCCGCGGTTGAGGCTCTGGAACGTCTGCACGCTCGTCGTATCGGTCTTCACGACGTTGCGCGCGTAGTGGATCTACGTCGTTGAGCGCACGACGAGCGTGCCCTTGCCGCTCGGCACGATCGTCCGAGACGACCGCGACGCCGTTGTAGATGTTGCCCGGTCCGTCGGCGCTGATCGCGGTGGCGGGCCGCATCGAGCCGACCATCACGACCGGCTTGTCGCTCTTCGTGACGAGGCTCAGGAAGTAGCTCGTCTCCTCGAGCGTGTCGGTGCCGTGCGTGATCAGGACGCCGTCGGTGTCGGCCGACTTCAGCACCTCGTTGACGCGCTTGCGCGAGCTTGAGCCAGACCTCGTCGTTCATGTCCTGGCTGCCGATGTTCGCGACCTGCTCGCCCGTGATCGCCGCGAGCTTGTCGAGGTTCGGCACCGCCTTGATCAGCGAGTTGACGTCGTAGGCGCCCGACTTGTAGCCGTAGTCGGTGGCGCTCGCCTGCGCGCCCGCGATCGTGCCGCCCGTGGCGAGCACGCGGATGCGTGGCAACGTCGACGGCGGCGTCTGTCTGCAGCGCCATGCCCGCGGCCAGCGCGGCGATCGCTAGCGTGATCCATCTGACCTGTTTCATCTGACTGCTCCGTGATTGTTCCTGTAACGCTCCGAACGCAGGCCGGCCGGTTTGTCGGCTGACCTGTCTCATTTCGCTCGCTTGGCCGGTCGCCCCGACGCGACGTCCCCGGCCGGGCTCGCCTTGAGGCGAAGACTTGCGTGCAGTGGCGCGCGCGGCCGGCTTCGCTGCCACTTCGTTCTTGACCGGCACCGGCGACCGCCGTCTTCCCGCGATCGGCATCTCTGCATCGACCAGCGGGGCACCGGCCGATTGCCGGTCGCGGCCTCGTAGGCCTGGCGGTAGCCGCGCGCGACCGCGCGCACCGCGCGGCCGATGTCGTCGTAGACGTGATCGTTCAGGTTCGCGAACGACACGCGCACCGACCAGTCGGGCGCCTCGAAGCCGCTGCCGTTCAGCAGCACGATGCCGTGGTCCTCGGCGAGGCGGAACACGATGTCGAGCGGGTGCACGTTCGCTTTCATCCAGCGCGACGACGTCCTCGCCGACGTACTTGCGGGCCCAGAACTCGAAGTCGATCAGGCCGTAGTAGTAGTCGAAGCAGCGGGTTCGGCTGCGACCTCGATGCCGAGTCCCTCGATCGTCGCGCGCGACGCGCTTGCTTGCACGATGCCGATGCACGCCTTCTGGTAGTCCTTCTTCTCGTCCATGCAGCTCGTAGAGCGAGAACAGCGTCATCATGACCTGCTGCGGCAGCGAGAGACCCGCGGTGTGATTGAGCGCGACGTCGCGGCTGTCGGCGACGATGCGGTCGATGAACCGGAGCTTGCGCGGCTCGAGCGTGAGCGGCGCATAGCGCTTGTCGAGCTGTCTTCTGCACGTCTTCGGGGTGCTTCGCGATCAGCTCGTCGAACAGGTTGTCCTCGTGCAGCGCGATGACGCCGAGACGCCAGCCCGTGCAGCCGAAGTACTTGCTGTACGAGTACACGCCGATCGTGTTGTGCGGATACGCGCCGAGCAGCGAGCGGAACCCGGGCACGAACGTGCCGTAGACGTCGTCCGTGAGCAGCATCAGGTCCGGGCGCTTCTTGCAGGATCGCGCCGATCTTCGCGATCGTCTCGGCGCGTCAGCGCGACCGCGCTCGGGTTGCCCGGGTTGACGACGAAGAACGCCTTGACCGTCCGGGTCGAGCAGCTTCTTGAGCTCGCGTCGTCGAACTGGAAGCGGTTCTCCTGCTGGTCGCCTGACGGTCACGATCTTGAGGTCGTAGTCCTCGAGGTGCGGCATCTCGAGATACGGCGTGAAGATCGGCGTCGCCGAGCGCGATCGTGTCGCCGGGATTGAGCAGGCGGTTGCGCCTTCAGCGACTTGAAGATGTAGCACATCGCCGCCGTGCCGCCTTCGACGGCGTAGAGCTGGAACCGGCCCGTCGGGTCGCGGCGACCCGCACATCGCCCACTGCAGGTACTCGTGGACGATCTGCTCGTTGTGCACGAGCATGCGGTCGGGCACCGGGTAGTTGTCGCCGATGATCGAGTCGACGAGCTCGTGCACGAAGCTTGTCGCGCGTCGAAGCCGAACTTCATTGACCGCCCACGGCACGAGCGCGCGCAAGGAACTCGAGCGCCCGGGCACGTCCGCGTGCTTGCGCAGCCACGCCGCGAGCCGATCCGCGATGCCGCGCGCCTCGCGGCATGCCGCCGACGCCGGGCGGCAGGTCGAGCACGCGCTTGCTCTCCGTGATCGCGAACTGCCCGAGCAGGAAGAACGCTCTCGCGCGGCTCGGTGGCGATCCAGTTCGGATTGCCGCGGCCGGCGTTCAGAGTATGCGACCGCCGACGCGGCTTGCGGTCTTGCTCGCGGACTTCGCGAGAAAGTCCTTGATCTCGAACGGACTCAGCTTCGAGTATTCGCGCAGCTTGATGATATCCACTGTGTTTCTCCTGGGCTTCCACTAACACCGCCGATCACGAGCCGCGTGTCATCAGCAGCACGATCGACCATGCCGAAGATGGTCAGCAGCGTGTTGCCGATCGCGTATGGCATCCCGTAACCGAGCGCCGGCACCTTGCTCTTCGCCGCCTCCTGGACCATGCCGAGCGCGGCGGTCGTCGTGCGCACGCCCGCGCACACGCCGAACAATATCGCGGGGTGAAACTTGAACACGTAATGGCCGATCAGCACCGCTGCGATCAGCGGCAACGACGTGGTCGCGACGACGCCCCACAGGAACAGGCTGATGCCCGACCTGCTGCAGTCCCGGCGACGAATCCCGGGCCCGCGCTGATGCCGACGATCGCGATGAAGACGTTGAGACCCGAGCGTGTTCATGAGCCACAGCGACGGCGCCGGGATGTAGCCGAACGTCGGCCGCATCGTCGCGCAGATAGCCGAGCAGCAGTCCCGCGACGCAGCGCGCCGCCCGAGGTCGAGAGGCTGATCGGCATCGCCACCGATCTTGACGCTCAACGCACCGAACAGGCCGCCGATCACGATTCCGCGCGCTGACGACTGCGAGGTCTGGTCGCTTCGATCGGACGATCCGCACGGCCGATCGCCGCGATGGCCGCCTCGACGTGTCGCACGGTGCCGCCGATGGTCAGGATGTCGCCGCGCAGGATCTCCGTCTCCGGCAGCACCGGGATCTCGATCATGTTGCGCGTGATCTTGCGCAGGTAGACCCCGCGCGCGAACGGCGCGTCGGCGAGCTGCGCGCAGCGTCTGGCCGTTGACGGCCTTGTTCGTCACGAACACGTCGATCTACGGTGGCCGGCGCGTCGAGCAGCTCGCGGTCGTCGACCTCCGGAAGCAGTTGCTCGACCTGCTCGACGAGCGCGTCGCGCGGGCCCGAGATCGCCGCGATGTCGCCGGCCTGCAGCACGGTCTCCGGCGTCCGACCTCGATGATCCGATCGCCGCGACGTATGCGCTCGACGAAGATGCGCAGCCCGGGGAACGTCTGGCTGACCTGCTTGCCTACGAGGCCGCTCGCCGGCATCGACGCGATATGAGCGCAGCTCGATGCGCCGGTACGCGGACAGCACTGCCGGGATCGTAAGTCGGCTGACCGCCGCCCATGCTGCTTCTCGTATTCGGCGCACGCGGCGGCGGCAGGTCGACGCCGATCAGCTTCGGCCCGATCTGCGCGAGCACGATCGCGGAGCCGATCGTGCCGTAGATGTAGGTGACCGCATAACCGACCGGGATCGCGCTCAGACCACGCCTGCGCCTGATCCGGCGCGAGCCTGCAGGCGGCTCGATCTGGTCTGTCGCCACGCCGATCGACGCGGAGATCGTCTGCGAACCCGCGTACAGCCCGACCGCGTAGCCGACATCGAGCCCCGCTGCCTTGGCGCAGATGTACGGCACCAGCAGACACAGCGACAGGATGATCAGCGAGAACACGATCTGCTTCGGTCCATCCTTCGCGAGCCCCGCGAAGAATTGCGGACCGACGCCGTAGCCGACCGCAAACAGGAACAGCAGGAAGAACGTCGACTTGATCGGCCCCGGGATTTCGATGCCGAGCTGGCCGATCGCGACGGCCACGAGCAGCGTTGCGGTCACGCTGCCGAGGCTGAAGCCCGCGACGCTTCTTCGGTCCGATCCAGTAACCCGACGCGCGAGCGCGAGGAACAGCGCGAGCTCCGGATATGCCCGCAGTGTCGTGACGATCCAGTCCCAGATTCCCATTGCGAGGCTTCCCTTTGGTTTCGACCAGTCACGCGATCAGGACGACGATGACCGTGCCCCAGATCGCGAGGAGCACGTTGCCGACGGCGTATGCGACGCCGTACCCGATCGAAGGAACGGAGCTCTTGGCCACTTCCTGCACGGCCGCGAGCGCCGGCGTTGCCGTACAGCGCGCCGGCGCACACGCCGAGCAGCACGCCCGGATGCAGTTTGAAAACCCAGCGCCCGACCACGACGCCGAGCAGCAGTGACACGGCGATCGTCAGCGCTCCGGCGACCAGCAGCGTCGCGCCGCTGGTCTGCAGACCACGCACGAAGTCGGGACCGGCATTGAGCCCGACGACGGCGACGAACCCGGTCAGCCCGATCGACTCGAAGACCCACAGCGTGGGCCCCGGGATGCGCCCGAAGAAGCGCGGCTTGACCGATCGCAGCCAGCCGCAGACGCAGCCCGCCGAGCAGCACGCCGACCGGCAGGCTCAGACCGATCTCGACGCTTCCGACGTGCACCGCCGGCAGGCCCGATCAGCGCGCCGCGCGACGATGCCGGTCGCGACGACGAACATGTCGGTCGCATCGGTCGCGCGGTCGGCGACACCGATGCGCTCGACCGCGCGCGTCGATATTCGCGAGCGTGCCGACGATCGTGATGACATCGCCGCGATCGATGATGGTCTCCGGGCAGCGCGCGCGATCGGGACGCCGCCGCGCGCGATGCGCCGCAGGAACACGCCGCGCGCCGCGTCGTCCTGCGCGAGCTCCGCGAGCGGGCGTCCGTGCAGCGCCTTGTTCGTGACGACCACGTCGACGATGTCGCCGGGCAGCGTCGAGGAGCTCCTTGTCGTCGACCTCGCGCAATCCATTCGCCCGGCGATTCGAGCACCTCGACCAGCGTCGTGCGGCGTCCCGACACCGCGACGACATCGCCGGGATGCAGCGTGCGGCGCGTGTCGCTCGCCTGGACCTGGCCGCGGCTGCGCGGTCTCGACGAAGATGCGCTGCGCTGCCGGCAGCACGTTCGAGATCACCGACCGTGCGGCCGACCCATTTCGATCCGACGTCGACGGCGTAGGCTCGCAGCTCGAATTCCCTGCGCGCCGTGACCTGGCGCGCCTCGCCGCCGAGCATGCGTTGCTCGAGCTCCGTGCATTCGTCGGCGAGGTTGACGCGCATCAGTTTCGGCGCGAGCTGCGAGAGCACCCACGCCGCGCCGGTCATGCCGACCAGGTAGGTCACCGCAAACGCGACCGGGATGTTGTTGGCCATCGCGGTGCGGGTGGCTTCGGGCGCATCGAGCCGCGAGATCGTGTCCATCGCGGTGCCGATCGCCGCGGATTCGGTGCAACGCGCCTGCGACGAGGCCGCGCCGCGGTGCCTGCGTCGTAACCGAACGCGCTGCGAGATCACGTAGGCGACGACCAGCCCGCAGGTCGCGACGATCGCTGCGAGCGCGGCGTGCGACGAGGCCGTCGCTGCGCAATCCGCGGAAGAACTGCGGGCCGGTGCGAAAACCGATCGCGAACAGGAACAGCAGGAAGAAGCACTGCTTGACCTCGCCCGGCAGCGTGATGCCGAGCTGACCGACGATGCACGCCGGCGAGCAGCGTTCCGGTCACCGCGCCCAGCTTGAACCCGCCGAGCGCGACCTTGCCGAGCAGGTAGCCGAGCCCGAGCACGAGGAAGAACGCGATCTCCGGGTGCGCACGCAGCATGTCGTGCAGCCACGTCAAGGGTGCTCTCCTGACTCTGCGACCGCCGCTGCCGTGTCGAAGCCGCCGCCCAGTGCAAGGTAGAGGTTGACGCGCTGGATGAGTCGCTCGGTCTGCATGCGTACCGCTGCAGAGCGCGAGCCCTGCACGGCGAGCTGTTGCTGCTGGACCGCCGAGCAGGTCGCCGGACCCGACTTTGTAGCGGATCTGCGCGAGGTCCAGGGCTCTCTGGTTCTCCGACGCCGCCGCACGCGAGGATTTCCTCGCGTCGTGCCGCGGCGAACTCCGCCGAGAGTGCGTTCTCGACCTCGCCGAATGCGCGTGCGCCGATGCGCCCGTAATCCTCGATCGCCTGGCGCTGCTCGGCGGTGCGAATCTGCACCTGCGGTCTTGAGCGCGCCGCCGGTGAAGATCGGCAGCAAGCAGCTTCGCGCCCGCGCTCCATACCGGGTTCTCGCGATCCTGCAGCACGAAGAGCTCGCTCGAGAATGTCGCTGACCGAACCCGTCAGTGAAATCGTCGGCAGGCGCGCCGCCTTCGCTTCCGAGACGCCGTAGAACGCTGCCGCGACGCGCCGGTTCGCCGCGACCACGTCCGGCCGGCGCTCGAGCAGCTCGGACGGCAACCCCGCCGGTACCGGCGCCGGCGGCTTCGCAAGCTCGGGCGCTACGTCGACGCTCGCCGACGGGTAGCGGCCCAGTAGCGCTTCGAGCGCTCGCAACGCCTGGTGCGCGAGCGAGCTTGAACTGCTCCACGGAGTCGCGGAACGTCGCGACGTTCGCGCGGCTGAGCGCCGCCTGGAATTCGTCGCCGCGCCCGACCTTGATGCGCTGCTCGTTCAGGCTCACGAGCTGCTCGGCGGACGCGACCATCTCCTCGGCGAGCCGCTGCTGCATGCCGGCTTCCACCGCGAGGAAATACGACTTCGCGACCATCGCGGCGACGGACTGCCGGGCATATTCAGTGTCCGCGACGACGGACTCGTAGCTGGACTTCTTCGACGCACGCGCGGCGCGCACGCGCGCCCCAGAGATCGAGCTCCCAGTCCGCGATCAGCGCACCGCCCTCGCAGGCCGGACGCATCGCCGCCCATCTCTCCACCGCCGCGCGCCAGCAGGTTGACCTGCGGCCACAGCGTCGAACTGGCGAGATTCGCGTATTCGAATGCGACCTGCACGCGGGCAGCGGCCACCTGCAGATCCGGGTTGTGCTGCATCGCCTCGGTCACGAGCTCATGGAGTCGGGCATCACCGAACTGCGCGAGCCACGAGAACGCGACGGGCCCGGTGGCCGCGACCGCTCGTGGTCCACTGCTCCGGCACGGCGACGTTCGGCATCGACTGCGCCTGGATATCGTCCGAGGCGGGCGGCGACCTGAGGGTGATGCACCCGGCAACGCAGGCAGCACGGACGCGCGCCTAGCACGAAGCGCCGCCAATGTCCTGTTTCGCGCGTTCATCGGCTCAGTGCAGCTTCAGGATCAGGTAATCCGTGTACGCGCCGACGCGCAGGATCACCTTGCGGATGATGTGGATCGCGTGCAGGTGGTGCGTGTAGACCGCGCCGGCGCCGGACGCGCCGGCGGCAAGGAACAGCTCCTTGTCTTTTCTGCGACGTCGAATTTCACCACGAACCCCTGTGGCGGCGTCGCCAGTGCGGCCGTCATCGGCAGCGCGCCGCTCGCCTGGCATCTGGCCCCGGCCCTGCGGCCCAGATCACGCGAGTCCACCGTCGCCTTGATGACGCGCCCGGGATAGGTCGCGAGCGCGAACTCCGCCTCGTTGCCGGCTCGATCTGGTGCAGCTCGTTCTGGTGGAACAGCGCCACGACCTGCCCGGTCGACTCGACGAGCGACATGACCGGATTGAACGGCATGCCAGCCACGAACGCGCCGGGTCGCAACTGGAGGTTCACGACGTAGCAGTCGCAGGGCGACCGCACGACCGTCTGCTGGAGCTCCCACTGCGCGCTCGCGAGGTCCGCCTTGATCTTCGCGATCGACGCGATGTCGCCGTCGACGACGGCGGCCAGTTGTGCCCGGACCTGCGCCTCGTTTGCGATCGCCGTGCCGAGCTGGGCTTCCAGGTCGCGGAGGTCCGTCTGCGACTGCTCGAGATCGAAGCGGTTGCCCGCGCCGGTCGACGCGAGCTCCTGGTTCTGCTCGACGCGCTTGCGCGCGAGGTCGATGCGGCGCGCGGACCGCCGCGGTGTTGCCGACCGCGGATTGCAATTGCTCGCGCAGCTGCTCGGCCCCGCCCTCGGACGCCGATCGAGCTGCGCCTTCAGGCTGTTCACCGTGAGCTGATACGGGGTCGGATCGACCTTGAACAGCACCGTCGCCCTTGGGGACGAGGCGGTTGCCCTCCTCGATCGGCACTTCGATCACGCGGCCGCGCACCTGCGAGACGATCGGCACCGTGTAGTGGTACACGCGCACGTCGTGCGACGACGGCGCGAAGATGTTGAGCAGCAGGATCAACGCCGTGAGCCCGACGATCGGGATCACGACCACCGTGACCTGGCTCGTCGCGTTCCACGGCAGCCACTTGAACTTGAAGAAGATCAGCCAGACGAAGAAGCTGTAGATGCCGAGCAGGATAATTTCCATCAGCCTGGCTCCCCTGCCGCCTGCTGGCAGCAAGCCGCGGCTCGAGTGCCGCGAGCTGATCGCGGATCGCGGCCAGCTCCTCCGGCGCGTCGCCCTTCGCCAGCAAGCTCGTCGATGTCGCTCGCTGAGCTTCGTCACGTCGGCACGCAGGTCCGGCACCTGTCGCGCCCTCTGATGCCGCGAGGTGCGCGTAGTAGTCGTCGTGCTTGTCGGTGCCGTACGCGAGCTTGTGCAGCACCGGCTTCGAATAGGCCCAGAGCCACGCGAGCGGCCACAGCATCCCGCCGAACACGAGCGACAGCAGGCAGAGCACCTGGATCGCATCGCGCTGCGGGTGGTGACGCTTGTGCGCGATCTTTTCCGGCAGCACGTGGACCATCCAGAACAGCACGATCACGACGATCGGCACGATGCAGATCACGATGATCGCGAGCACGTTCGCCGCCGCGTCGAGCGCGTCACCCTGCAGGAACGACGCGTGGGCCGGTGCAGGCGGCGAGCAGCGCGGCGAGCGGCAGAAGACGCGTCTGCAATGCGCCGCCAGGACAGTCCGGTCTGATCCGCTCGAGTCATCTTCGCACCCTCATGAGACTTGACCGCCGACGCGGGCGCGATTGCAGGATCTCCGGGTTCTGTTCACTCGGCGCGACCTTCCACGTCACCACGGCGTTGCAGCGTGATTCGCGTAGGTCGTGAAGTCCGCACCGATCCGCGTCGTCACACCGTGCGCCCACACGATCTTGACCGAGTAGTGGCTCGCTGATCGGCACCGACATCGTCATGCCGGCCCGCGTCGGCTTGCTGCCGGATCGGCAAGCTTCTCGCCGTTCGACGGTCGTGCTGCCCGCCACTGTAGTACGTTGTGTCGCACGCGACCCAGCATGTGCCGTCGGAACGTTAGCTCACGTGCCCCTGCACGGATCGACATCGGTTCCTGCTCGCGGCGGCTCGCCTCCGAAGAAGTCGTCGTTGTCCTGGAAGAACCACGCGCCGCCCGCGAGCTCGAACGACCAGGCGCCCAGCGGCTGGCAGTAACCGATTTCGGGTTTGACGGCCCAGCGGTTCGAGCCTACGTTGATCGAGGTCGGCTCGAGTCGTACTGCCCGGTCGGCGCGACGACGGTCAGACTCGCGCCGATCGCAGGTCGATCGGGGTCGACTCGGCGAACTGCCTGCCGGTCGAGCGCCGGAGCCGCCGAGCAGGTTGACTGCGAAGCGCAGCGCGCGTCGCCGATGTCCGACCGCGTCACGGCTTGCCGGTGCGCCTCGGAGACGCTCGCCCTCGAACGTCGCCCCACGACATACGGCAGACCGCCGCCGATGCTGGCGGCGCGACCGAACATCGCAAACGTGCGGAGGTAACCCGAGCGCCGCCGCGAGTTGACCCGCGCCTCGACGTTCGTCGAGCGGCAACGACGGATCGACCGCGATGCCGCCCTGACGACTGCGCGAGCGTCAGGCTTGGCGAAGTTGAGCCGCGACGGCGCGATGGTGCAAGGCGCGTGGCTCCATTTCCTGAGCGCGTCGGCGGATGCCGACGGCGCCGCAGAGCGCGAGCCAGCCGCAGCGCGTTGCGACCGAAGCCAGCGTGCGGCTCGCTGTGGTAGACCATGCCGCAGCGCGTCTCGCCTGCGGCTGGGCCGCGACGGCTGCGCGCCGTTGGGTCGCCGGTTTCCAAAACTTCGTCCTCGACGTACTTGTAGCTGTAGTCAGGGTCCCTGTACTTGCCCGGCTTCTGCCGCTTCGGCAGCTTGATCTTCTCGCGCGGCAGCGCCTTGTACGGGATCCTGCCGAGCAGGTGCGTGATGATGTTCAGGCGCGCGCGCCTCTTGTCGTCCGAGTGCGGCGACGTACCACGGCGCGAAGCCGGTGTCGGTCGCGGCGAACATGTCGTCGCGCGCGCGCGAGTAGTCGTACCAGCGGCTGTACGACTTGAGGTCCATCGGCGAGAGCTTCCAGATCTTGCGTCCGTCGTCGATGCGCGACTCGAGCCGTCGCGTCTGCTCTTCCGCGGTCACCTCGAGCCAGTACTTGAGCAGGATGATCCCCGGAATCGACGATCGCCTTCTCGACGAGCGGCACGGCCTTGAGGAATCGCTCGACCTGCTCCTCGGTGCAGAAGCCCATCACGCGCTCGACGCCCGCGCGGTTGTACCAGCTGCGGTCGAAGATCACGATCTCGCCGGCCGCCGGCAGGTGCGGCAGGTAGCGCTGCACGTACATCTGCGACTTCTCGCGATCGGTCGGCGCAGGCAGCGCGACGACGCGGAACACGCGCGGGCTCACCCGCTCGGTGATCGCCTTGATCGTGCCGCCCTTGCCGGCGCCGTCGCGGCCCTCGAAGATGATGCAGACCTTGAGGCCCTTGTGCCTGACCCATCGCTGCAGCTTGACGAGCTCGACGTGCAGCTTCGCGAGCTCCTTCTCGTAGTCCTTGCGCTTGAACTCCGCGGCCTTGCTCGTGCGCGCCTTTACGTTCTTCGCGTTCATGCGGCCTTGGCTGCCTTGCTGCTCATTGCGGAAACCTCTTCTGATAGTTGTCGACGGCCGCCTGCATGTTCAGGAACATGCGCTCGCGGCCGAGCGTGGCACCGAGACTCGAGCGCTCGACCATCGCGAAGACTGGCCGGCGTCATCGCGGCGAGCCAGAGCTCGGTGCCGGCGAGCGCGCAGCTTCTGCTCGGCCTCGGTCAGCATCTTGAGCGCGGTGTACTCGACGTCCGTGACGGCGCTGGCAGTCGAGCACGAGGACCTTCGGCTTCGCGTGCGTCGATGAGCGGCCACATCTGGTCACCGACGCTCTGCGCATTCGCGAAGAACACCCGGCCCTCGACGCGCAGCATCAGGAGCCCGGGCCACTGCTCGTCGCCGGGATGCTCGGCGCCGATGGCGCGGAACACCGTCGGTGCCGCGGCTTGCGCGCGAGCGCGTAGACCGGCGGGTCGGTAGGCCTGCATACGCGAGCGACAGCAGCGACGCGACGATCGCGACGAGGATGCCCTGCAGCGTGCCGAGCAGGATCACGCCGGCGAACGCGATCAGCGGCCCAGCGGAACTCGGTCGTGCGCACGCGCCGGATCTCGCGGAAATCCGCGGGCTTGAACAGGTCCGCCGAGTAGACGATCACGACCGCGGCGAGCGCCGCCTTCGGCATCGAGCGCGATCAGCGGCGCAAAGCAGCAGCAGCGTCGCGACGCGTCATCGCGGCCGTCACGAGCTCCGACATCTGCGACTTTGCGCCGGCGCGGCGATTGACCGCCGTCTGGCTGGTGCCGCCGCCCGACGGCATCGCGCCGGTCAGACCGCCGCCGACGTTCGCAAGCCCGAGCGCGAGCAGCTCGCGGTTGGCGACCGGCCGCGGCTCGCTCGGCTCGGCGAACGCGCGACCGCACGCGATCGTCTCCGTGAAGCTCATCAGCGCGATGCCCGCGGCGGCCGGGCCAGAGCTGCTGGATGACCGTCCACTGCGGCAACAACAGGTCCGGAAGGCCCGCGCGGCACCACGCCGATCACTTCCACACCCGCGCTCGGCAGGCCAGAGCAGCATCGATGCGGCGATCGCCGTGGCCACGGCCACGCAGCGGTGCGGGCGCTCGCGGCACGAAGCGCTCGAACACGAATATCACGGCGAAGATCGCCACCGAGAGCAGGATCGTGACGTTCGAGCGCTCGGGCAGGTGCTTGCACGATCGAGACGACGTCGCGCAGGAAACCCGCCTTGTCGATGTGGATGCCGAACAGTTTCGGCAGCTGGTCGACGACGATCACCAGCCCGATGCCGGACTTGAAACCGACCAGCACGGGCTCCGAGATGAAGTTCGCGACGAAGCCGAGCCGCAACGCCGTCGCAACGACGAGCAGCATCAGGCCGACCAGCACGCCAGCGTCGCCGCGGCGGCGACCATGCGCTCCGGCGTCGCCATCAGGCACCACGAGGCCGAGCGCCGTCCCCGTCAGGATCGCGATCGTCGTCGTCGTGCTGACGCTGAGCGGCCTCGAGGTGCCGAGCAGCGCGTAGACGACCATCGGCACGAGCGCGGTGTAGAGCCCGGCCTGGACCGGCAGCCCGGCGATCGTCGCGTATGCAAGCGCCTTCGGCAGCACGACGGCGGCGGCGGTGAGCCCCGCAATGACGTCCGGCCGCAGCCATTCGCGCGGATAGTGCAGCAGCCAGTGCCCGGACGGCGCGTTGATCGGCGCGGGTCCGGAATGTGGAGCAGGGCTCACAGTCGCTTCTCCATGCTCGCGCTCTGCTACCTCGCAACTGTACCGTCGCGCAGCTTCTGCGAGCGCCTCGGGCTTCAGGAGCTCGAGCCCGGCGCTTGCGTTGTAGCCATGGATCTCCTTGACGTCGAGCTTGCGCATGAACGTCATCGGTCTCGCGCGTGATGACCTGGCCCGGAACCATGATCGGGAAGCCCGGCGGATACGGGATCACGAACTTCGCCGACACGAGCTCCGGCCCATCCTTCAGCCGTCGCTCGATCTCCTCGCCGTCGAGCCTCACGTACTCGCAGCGCGGCCGGGTCGTACGCGAGGTAGTACGCGGCGCGCATGTTGCCCTCGTTCGTCGATCCCTTGGGGTTCTCGCGGAACGCGTCGTGGAACCGGCTGAAGTCCGGCAGGTCCGGCACGTCCTCCACGAGCGCCTTGACGCGGGCGGCGTGCCGCTGCTCGCTCCGGTTCGCCGCCCTGTGCGAGCCGCTGGTCGATCGACCTCGCGATGTCCGCGCAGCGCCTTGAGCAGGTGCGCGAGGTCGCTGCGCGTGTTGTTGATGTTGATCTGCACGAGCACGCTGTTGCGCGAAGTCTTGTTGATCTGGATGTCATACGATTCGGCGAGCAGGGCCTTGAACTGCGAGCCGTCGAAGTCCGGCGTTTCCGCACAGCAGCGTGATGCGCGTCGGGTCGAGAAAGAACTCGTCGCCGTCGAGCGCCGCGATCGTCTTCGCGAGCGTCCAGCCCGGCACGCCCGTAAGTCGCTGAAACCCGAGGCGCGGTACTGCTCCGGGATCATCTCTGCCGGCGTCGCAGTGCGGAAATACTTCGAGATCAGCGGATGCCGGTTGATCTCGGTCCGTGAGCTCGATCGCGAGCTGCAGCGCGCGCATGCGTGAGCTCGTAGCCCTCGAGCTCCATCTGCCGGCGCGCGACGTCGATCGACGCGCGATGATCTGCAGGTTCGGCGAAGTCGAGGTGTGCGTGAAGAAGGCCTCCTTGAACGGCCGCCTCGATCGTGTGGAAGTCCTGGTCGGCGACGACGATCGATCGAGCCCTGCCGCAACGACGACATCGACTTGTGCGCCGAGTCGGTCTCGTAGACGCGGATCTTCGCGACGTCCGGGTCGCGGCGAGCAGCTGCGTATCCAGCCAACGGGGATCGAGCGGATCGAGCGCCGGCGAGCTGCTTCTTCGGCGCGCCTCGTATTCGCCTCGGTACGCCGGGCTGCGGAACAGCTCGCGCAGCTTGGCGGCGCGCGCCCATCGCCGTCCGACGGCGCAGGAACGGCGAGAAGCGCGCGAATCCGAACCACGCCTCGTCCCAGAGGAAGATCAGGTCGGGCTTGATCGCGAGGCACTCCTCCATCGACGCGCTCGACGTTCGTACATGTGGCCGTCGAACGTGCAGTTCGTCAGCGTCGAGCATGCTTGACGCGATCGAGCTTGCCCTCGGCCTTGCAGCTCGAGCAGCGCCTGCTTGATCGTGCGCAGCGGCACGGCTGCCGTACATCGAGTACTGCGTCGAGCGGGAACGCTTCGACGTAGTACGGCTGCGCGCCCGCGAGCACGCAGCCCGTAGTGGTGCGACTTGTGGCAGTTCGCGATCGATCAGCACGATGTCGCCGGGCCGCAGCAGCGCCTGCGCGCACGATCTTGTTCGATGTCGACGTGCCGTTGGTGCACGAAGAACGCGCGGTCGCGCGCCGAAGCGCGCGCGCGCCATGTCCTGCGCGCTGCTTGATGTTGCCGGTCGGCTCGAGCAGGCTGTCGAGCCCGCCGGTGGTCGCCGAGGACTCGGCGAGGAACAGGTTGGCGCCGTAGAACTCGCCCATGTCGCGGATCCAGTTCGAGCTGGAACACCGACTTGCCGCGCGCGATCGGCAGCGCGTGGAACGTGCCGATCGGGCGCTGCGGCGTACTTCTTGAGGTTGTCGAAATACGGCGTGTCGAATAGCGCTCGGCGACGCCTTCGAGGATCGCTCAGGTGGATCTCGAGCATCTCCTCGACGCCGTAGAAGACGCGCTTCACGCGCACGCTGCTTCGTCCGAGGCGGCCAGCTCCGCGACATCGCTGTCGGTCGCAAGATAGACATCGAGCTCGGGGCGCACCCTGTGCAGCAGCCGCGACAGCGGCGTGCCGAGCTGGCCGCCGGCGTCGACTTCGGCGGCGCCCATGTGCGGCGCGAGGATGCTGCGCAGCGCCGGAACGTCGTATTGCGAGCGGAACGACGAATCCGTCGAAGACCACGACCGCCTGGACGTTGAAATTCAGGATCGTCGCGAGCAACGCATCCTCGAGGCTGCCGACGACGACGCGGCTCTGTACATGAATGCATCCGACTCGCGCCGGAGCCGCCGGAAGGCCTCTCGCGTATCTCGGCCCATGTCGAGCGCTCGCTCGGCGACACCGACCAGCAGCTCGAAGTCAGGGCTTACGGACCCTCCCGGGCCCGATCGACGGCGGCAGCACGTCCGGCATGTGACTTTCGCCGTCGTCCTCGGTCCGCCACGCTTCGGGGTCGTCGCGATAACTGTTCGCCATCAGCGACGCGCGCTGACGCGCTGCGCGAGCCTCGCGAAGCCCGTCCAGTCGGCGGTGTTGAGCCGCTCGTGCGGCGGCGCCATCAGCCCGGGGCCCGGTGTATGCGCAAGGTCTTCGAGCGGCCCGAGTATCTCGAGCTCCCGGGCCACCTGCTGCCGAAGCGCATGAGGTTCGGCCTCGCTGCGCCGCCAAACGCCTTGGCGATTCGATGCACCGTGCGCCAGCGATCGATCCGGCTTTGGGCGGTGGAAAGAACCTTTCGGAGACCGTCGACTCGGCTGCGGGCTGCCGTGGGCTGCGCTCATGCTGGTCGTTCCTTGAGAAAGACGGTCGGGCTCGTAACGGGTCCAAAGAATTCCCGGCCCGGTTGCTCAAGCGCCGGCGCGTTGCGCCGTCACTTCTTCCTGGTGACCGGCGCCACCGCATACGGGTTTCCACCGAGGGCATTCTAAGGAGATCGCCTCGATCGTCTTCTGCGCCTTGACGCTGTTGCCGGCCGCGTCGAGCGGCGGCGAGATCACGCGCGATCCCGAACTTGCCCGGCGAGACGGCGATGATGCCGCCGCCCACGCCGCTCTTGCGCGGGCAGACCGGTCATGAACAGCCACTTGCCCGAGTCGTCGTAGAGGCCGGCGGTGGCCATCGACGGCCAGCACCTCGGGCACGTTCTCGGTCTTCATGCACTGCTTGCCGGTGACCGGGTTCTTGCCGCCGTTCGCGAGCGTGGCGGCCATCGTCGCGAGGTCCTTCGCGTTGACGCTCACCGCGCACTGCTCGGTGTAGATGTCGCAGGCCTGCAGCGGGTTGTCCTTGATGTGGCCGTAGGCGTACATGAGCATCGGCGATCGCCTGGTTGCGCTGGTTGGTCTCCGCCTCCGACTTGAACACCGGCTGGTTCACCGCCGAGCTGGCCGGCCGGCGAAGTCGCTGTAGTAGCGCGAGGATCTTGTTCCAGATCTCGTCGCGGCGTCGGCGCCGCTCACCATGCTGGTGGCGGTGATCGCGCCGGGATTCACCATGGCGTTCATCTCGGCGCCCTTGTACTGCTCGACCGCGACGATCGAGTTGAACACCTGGCCCGTGGCGTCCACGCCCATGTTGTTCTCGATCGCCTCGCGGGCCCTGCTCCTCCATGACCAGCGCCATCGTGAACACCTTCGAGATCGACTGGATCGAGACCTCGGACGTGATGTCGCCGCGTGGTGTACACCTTGCCGTCCGTGCGTCACGAGCGCGATGCCGTAGATGTTCGGATCCACCTCGGCGAGCGCCGGGATGTAGTCGGCGTTCTTGCCTTCCTTGAGGTCACTTGAACTGTGCATGGCATGCGGAGTCGAGCGCGGCCTGGATGCTTGCCGCGGACAGCGGGTCGTTCTTCGCGAAGCGGCTGCGCGCGCAGAACGCGGTTGCGGCTGGCTGCTTACCGACGCGCCACGAGAGAGGTGATCTTTTTCGACATCTTGATGCTCCTGGTTTCGATGCCGGGTCAGAACTTGATGCCGAAGTCGTACTTGACCAGCAATACGTAACTGAACGAAGTACAT